>Ga0102594_1000379_pt1 | contig 46219 bp, 66 predicted proteins | sample AraplaCol_mLB_r2_2_FD_76863 | JGI IMG/M metagenome (GOLD analysis project Ga0102594, IMG submission 76863) | Arabidopsis root microbial communities from North Carolina, USA - plate scrape MF_Col_mLB_r2 (SPADES assembly) (version 2) | ecosystem: Host-associated > Plants > Roots > Endosphere...
CGACGTAGAAACCGAGCATTGAAAGGGTTTGAATGGCAAGCACAACAGTTGCCCAACTGGCCGCAGAACTGAGCCGCAGCCCTGCTGCACTGCTGGAACAATTGCAGGCAGCTGGGGTGGGCAAGGCAAAGCCTGAAGACATCATCACCGAATCGGACAAGACCCGACTGCTGGAGCACCTGAAGCGGTCCCACGGTCAGGCCGATGACAGCGCACGCAAGAAGATCACGCTGACCAAGCGCGAAACGTCCGAGATCCGCCAGTCGGATTCGACCGGCAAGACCCGCACGGTGCAGGTCGAAGTGCGTAAGAAGCGCGTGCTGATCAAGCGCGACGAAGTCGAATCGCACGACGACGATGCCGATGCGCAGGCCTCCACGGAAGCGGCGGCCGAGCAGGCACGCCGCGACGAGGAGCAGCGCCGCGAACAGGCTGAAGCGCTGGCCCGCCAGGAAGCGGAAGCCCAGGCTGCCCGCGAGGCGGCCGAGCGCGAGGAAGCCGAGCGCCGCGCCCGTCAGGAGGCCGCGGAAGCTGAGCAGCGCCGTCAGGCCGATCTGCTGGCCCGCAAGGCCGAGGAAGAAGCGGCCGCCGCCCGCGTTGCAGCCGAGGCTGCCGAGGAATCGTCGCGCCAGAAGGCTGAAGAAGACAAGGCGCGTCTGGCTACCGAGCGTGCCCAGGCGCAGAAGAACGCCGATGACGCGAAGGCCGCCGCCGACAAGGCGCGTGCCGAGCAGGACAGCGCCAAGGCTGCCGCCGACAAGGCGCGCGCCGAGCAGGATGCTGCCGCGCGTCGCCGTCGCGAGGCTGCCGAAGCCGAGGCCCGTGCCATCCAGCAGATGCTGAATGCGCCGCCCCGCGTGCTGAAGGCGCCGTCGGAACGCAAGGCCGAGGAAAAGAAGGCCGAGCAGACCGGTACGCTGCACAAGCCGGTGAAGCCGGCTGGTGCGACGACGGAAGCGAAGAAGGACGAAAAGAAGACGACGACCACGACTGCCACCACGACCACGACGACCACCGCCGACAAGAAGGGCGGCAAGGGCGCGAAGGGCGGCTGGCAGGACGACAATCGCGGCGGCAAGAAGGGCGGTGGCCTGAAGACGCGCGGCGATTCGTCGGGTGGTACCGGCGGCTGGCGCAGTGGCCCGCGTGGCCGCGGCGGCAAGCACAATGCCGATGACGGCCGCAGCAACTTCCAGGCGCCGACGGAGCCGGTGGTGCGTGAAGTGCACGTGCCGGAAACCGTGTCGGTGGCCGATCTGGCGCACAAGATGGCCGTGAAGGCCTCCGAGGTCATCAAGCAGATGATGAAGCTCGGCCAGATGGTGACGATCAACCAGGTGCTGGACCAGGAAACCGCCATGATCGTGGTGGAAGAAATGGGCCACAAGGCGTTCGCCGCCAAGCTGGACGATCCGGAAGCGCTGCTGGTGACCGACGGCGAGGAGCAGTCGGATGCCGAACTGCTGCCGCGTCCGCCGGTGGTGACCGTGATGGGTCACGTCGACCACGGCAAGACCTCGCTGCTGGACTACATCCGCCGCACGAAGGTTGCCGCGGGCGAAGCCGGTGGCATTACGCAGCATATCGGTGCGTACCACGTGGAAACCGACCGTGGCGTGATCACGTTCCTGGACACCCCGGGTCACGAGGCCTTCACGGCCATGCGTGCCCGTGGCGCCAAGGCAACCGACATCGTCATCCTGGTGGTGGCTGCCGACGACGGCGTGATGCCGCAGACCAAGGAAGCGATTGCGCACGCCAAGGCTGCCGGCGTGCCGATCGTGGTGGCGATCACCAAGGTCGACAAGCCCGAAGCCAACCCGGACCGCGTCAAGCAGGAACTGGTGGCCGAGCAGGTCGTGCCGGAAGAGTACGGTGGCGATTCGCCGTTCGTGCCGGTCTCCGCCAAGACGGGTGCTGGCATCGACGACCTGCTCGAGCAGGTGTCGCTGCAGGCCGAAGTGCTGGAACTGAAGGCGCCGGTCGATGCGCCGGCCAAGGGCCTGGTGGTGGAAGCCCAGCTGGACAAGGGCAAGGGCCCGATCGCGACGATCCTGGTGAGCAGCGGTACGCTCAAGCGCGGCGACGTCGTGCTGGCGGGCAGCGCCTATGGCCGCGTGCGCGCCATGCTGGACGAAAACGGCAAGCCGGCGAAGGAAGCTGGTCCGTCGATCCCGGTGGAAATCCAGGGTCTGTCGGAAGTGCCTGCCGCCGGCGAGGAAGTGCTGGTACTGCCGGACGAGCGCAAGGCGCGTGAAATTGCGCTGTTCCGCCAGGGCAAGTTCCGCGACGTGAAGCTGGCCAAGCAGCAGGCGGCCAAGCTGGAAACGATGCTGGAGCAGATGGCCGAAGGCGAAGTCCAGTCGCTGCCACTGATCGTGAAGGCCGACGTGCAGGGTTCGCAGGAAGCGCTGGTGCAGTCGCTGCAGAAGCTGTCGACCGCCGAAGTGCGCGTGCAGATCGTGCACGGTGGCGTGGGTGGCATCTCCGAGTCGGACGTCAACCTGGCGACCGCATCGAAGGCTGTCATCATCGGCTTCAACGTGCGTGCCGATGCAGGCGCGCGCAAGCTGGCCGAGCACAACGGCATCGACATCCGCTACTACAACATCATTTACGATGCGGTGGATGAGGTGAAGGCGGCGATGTCGGGCATGCTGGCGCCGGAGAAGCGCGAGACCACGATTGGTCAGGTGGAAGTGCGCCAGGTCTTCCGCGTGCCGAAGGTTGGCGCGGTGGCGGGCTGTATGGTCACCGACGGTCTGGTCAAGCGGACTTCGCTGGTGCGCGTGCTGCGCAACAACGTGGTGATCCACGATGGCGAACTGGACTCGCTCAAGCGGTTCAAGGACGACGTCAAGGAAGTCAAGCAGGGCTTCGAGTGCGGTCTGTCGATCAAGAACTTCAACGACGTTCAGGAAGGCGACCAGCTCGAGGTGTACGAAATTACCGAGGTGGCGCGTACGCTGTAAGGCGATACGCAAGAACGGCAGGCTCCGGCCTGCCGTTTTCACATCGGCACAGCAAAAAGTTTTGCATGGCCAAGAAAGGCAATATCTCTTCCCGCAACCTGCGCCTGTCCGACCAGATCCAGAAGGAACTGGCCGGCATGATCCAGCGTGAGATCCGTGATCCGCGCCTGGGGCTGGTGACGCTGCAGTCGGTGTCGCTGACGCCGGACTACGCGCACGCCAAGGTGTATTTCACGGTGCTCGGCGCCGAACCCGAGGTGGCGGCCGCCATTCTCAAGGAAAAGGCCGGCTACCTGCACTCGCTGCTGTTCAAGCGCCTGCACATCCATACCGTGCCGACGCTGCATTTCCACCACGACACGTCGGTGGAACATGCCATCGAGATGTCGAAGCTGATCACGCAGGCGAACGCTACGCGTGCCACGGACGACGATACGTCGTCTGACGAGAACTAGGCGCACGCCGTCTTCCGCGCGCCGGCATTCAGCGCCGGCGCGACTTTCTTCTCCCCGCAATGACCGATTCCCAAGCCAACCGTCCGCCCCGGCTGCCGCGCCGCGACGTGCATGGCGTGCTGCTGCTCGACAAGCCGTTGGGCCTGTCGTCCAACGACGCGCTGGTGCGTGCCAAGCGCCTGCTGCGCGCGAACAAGGCCGGCCATACCGGTACGCTCGACCCGCTGGCCACTGGCCTGCTGCCGCTGTGCTTTGGCGAGGCCACCAAGTTCTCGCAGGACTTGCTCGAAGCCGACAAGACCTACGAGGCCGTCGTGCGGCTGGGTGCCACCACGACCACCGGCGACGCGGAAGGCGAGATCGTTGCCGAGCGCGCGGTCAGCTGCGACCGTGCCGCGCTGGATGCGGCCGTCGCGCGCTTCACCGGCGAGATCGAACAGGTGCCGCCAATGTATTCGGCGCTGAAGAAGGACGGCAAGCCGCTGTACGAGTACGCGCGCGCCGGGCAAACCGTCGAGCGGGCATCGCGCCGCGTGACGATCCACGCCATCGCGCTGCTCGATGTGGACCTGGCCTCGCGCCAGTTCACCATGCGCGTGACCTGCAGCAAGGGCACGTACATCCGCACGCTGGCCGAGGATATCGGCGAAGCATTGGGCTGTGGCGCGCACCTGACCGGCCTGCGCCGCACCGGCGTGGGCGACCTGACGCTCGACGGCGCGGTGACGCTGGAACAGATCGAGGCACAGGCCGACGATGTTCGACCGACGCTGCTGGCGCCGGTCGACGCGCTGCTGCAGCGCTGCACGCCGGTACATCTGGACGCCGCCGCGGCAGGCCGCTTCGTGCAGGGCCAGCGCATTGCGCGCCGGGACTTGACCGAGCAGCCGTTGCCGGAGGAGGGGATGCTGGCGCGCGTCTATGCCCAAGGGCAATTGCTTGGCGTGGCGCGGATGCGCGAAGGCGCGCTGCGGCCGGAGCGGCTGATCAAGCTCTGAGAGTCTCTGGCAAGCACTGAAGAGCAGGCCTCCAGCGCGGGCGCCAAACAAAAAGGGCATCGATGCCGGTCGATGCCCTTTTTTCATGTCCGCGCCGCGCTCAGTGCGCGCCGGCCGCATCGGCCGCGCCACCGCCGCCCTTCGAGCGCTTGGTCAGCCACACAAAGCCAATCAGCACGAAGAACAGTACGCCCGAGATCCAGAAGATATCGTTGGCGCCCAGCATCGCTGCCTGCTGGGTGATGTTGCGTTCGATCAGGCCGATGGCCTGCATCTTGGACATGCCCATCTGCATCAGGTGGTCCAGCTGCGCCTGGTAGATCGGGTTGTACGGGTTGATCTGTTCGACCAGTTGCGCATGATGCAGCGCCGAGCGGTTTTCCCAGATCGTCGTCGAGATCGACGCCCCGATGGCACCGAACGTGATGCGCACGAAGTTCGACAGGCCCGAAGCCGCCGGAATCTTCTCGGGCGGCTGGCCCGACAGGATGATCGACGTCAGCGGGATGAAGAACATCGCCATGGCCGCTCCCTGGATCAGCGTGGGGATGACCAGCGCGCGCGTATCCACGCCCGTGGTGAAGCCGGCCCGCATGAAGCTGACCACGCCGAACGTGATGAACGCCGTGGTGGCCACCCAGCGCGCGTCCACCTTCGGCAGCATGCGGCCGATGATCGGCGACAGGATGATGGCGAAGATCCCGACGGGCGCGGTCACCAGGCCGGCGTCGGTGGCGGTGTAGCCGATGATCGTCTGCAGCCACAACGGCAGGATCACGAGATTGCCGAAGAACAGGCCGTACGCCACGGAAATCGCCACCACGCCGGCCGCGAAATTGCGGCCCTTGAACAGGTGGATGTCGACTATCGGGTGCTTCTCGTACAGCTCCCAGGCCAGGAAGAACAGGAAGCCAACCACGGCGATCACCGACAGCGCCACGATGACGCTGGAGTGGAACCAGTCAAGCTCCTTGCCCTTGTCCAGCATCAGCTGCATCGACCCGACCCAGATCACCAGCAGCGCCAGACCGATGCGGTCGATCGGCAACACCTTGGTGGGCGTTTCGCGATCGCGATAGATGGCCCATGTGACGTAGGCTGTGACGATGCCGATCGGCACGTTGATATAGAAGATCCACGGCCACGTCATGTTGTCGGAGATCCAGCCCCCGAGCAGCGGGCCCATGATGGGCGCCACCAGCGTGGTCATGCCCCAGAGCGCCAGCGCCATCGAACTCTTGGCCGCTGGATAGCTGGCCAGCAGCAGCGACTGCGACAACGGAATCATCGGCCCGGCCACCGCGCCTTGCAGCACGCGGGCGGCCAGCAGCGTTTCGAGGTTGGGCGCCACGCCGCACAGCCACGACGAGATCACGAACAGCAGAATCGACAGCACGAACAGCCGCACCGCGCCGAAGCGCGTGGTGAGCCATCCGGTCAGCGGCACAGAGATGGCGTTGGCCACCGCGAACGACGTGATGACCCAGGTGCCCTGGTTCGGCGATACGCCGAGATCGCCGGAGATGGCCGGGATCGAGACGTTGGCGATCGACGAGTCGAGCACGTTCATGAACGTGGCCAGCGACAGCGCAATGGTGCCCAGTATCAATTTCCCGCCCGAGAGGGGCGGGTGCGCGGCGGGACGCGCCGGTGGCGGCTTGGGGGCCGGCACCGCGCCGGCGTCCAGCGTTGCAGTGGTGGAATTTGCCATGGGCGTTCAGCCAGATCAGGTGTTGGCGGGCTTGGCCGCCGCGCTGCGTGCCGCCCGCGCCGCACGGGCTGCGCCGGCTTCCGCGGCACCGGCCGCCGGTTGCACGCGGCCGCCGTTGTTCATGGCGATGATGCGGGCGATCAGGGCGTCGGCATCCTGGGCCACCTTGTCATACACATTGGTCTGCAGCGGCTTGGCGGCCGTGGCGTTGACCAGCGATGCGCCTTCCTCCTTGCGCACGTCGACGGTCACGTTCATCGACAGGCCCACGCGCAGCGGATGGTCTTTCAGCTGTTGCGGATCGAGCGCGATACGCACCGGCAGGCGCTGCACCACCTTGATCCAGTTGCCGGTGGCGTTTTGCGCGGGCAGCAGCGAGAACGCGGCGCCGGTGCCGGCGGAGAAGCCCTCCACGTGGCCGGTGTATTTCACCTTCGAGCCGTAGACGTCGGCCTCCAGTTCCACGGGTTGGCCAATGCGCATGTGGGTGATCTGCACTTCCTTGAAGTTCGCGTCGACCCACACCTGCTCCAGCGGCACCACGGCCATCAGCGGCGTGCCGGCGGCCACGCGCTGGCCCACCTGCACCGAACGCTTGGCCACATAACCGGTGACAGGCGCCGGCATGGTGGAGCGCGCGAACGCCAGGTACGCCGAGCGCAGGTTGGCAGCGGCGCGCTGCACGCTCGGGTGCTTTTCGATCGTGGTCTGGTCGGTCAGCGCCTGGTTCGAGGCCAGTTGCTCCTTCGCGGCCACCAGCGCCGCTTCGGCCGCCTTCAGGGCGGTCTGTGCGTGGGCGATTTCCTCGTTCGAAACCGCACCAGAGCCGGCGATGGCCTGGCGGCGGCGCAGATCGTCGCGCGCCTTGGCCACGTCGGCATCGCGCAGGGCCACCTGGGCGGACAGCGAGCCATTGTTCACGTACAGCGTGCGTACCTCGCGCACGGCCTGCGCGAGCTGGGCTTCGGCCTGTTCCATGGCAACCTGCGAGTCGGCGCGATCGAGCTGGATCAGCGGCTGGCCGGCGGTCACCAGCTGGGTATCGTCGGCAGCAATCGATACCACGGTGCCGCCCACCAGCGGCGTGACCTGCACCACGTTGCCGGCCACGTACGCGTCGTCGGTGTTCTCGAAGTGGCGCGCATACAGGCCCCAGTAGAGGCCGTAGCCGATGGCGCCCACCACCACCGCGGTGGTCAGCGTCACAAGCAGGCGCTTGCGCTTGCCGTTGTTGTCAGCCGCCGGGGCTGCTTGCTGGTTCGTGCTCATTGTCGGATCTCTCGAATGTCGTATGTTCTGTTCGGTATGGCTGGCGCTGGGCGGTGTCAGCCGTGGGCAAGCTGGCCCGCGCTTGCGTTGCCGCGCTGGGCGGCCGCTTCGGGCGACTGGTAGCCGCCGCCCAGGGCCTTCATCAGCCCCATCTGCAAATCCAGGCGTCGCGCCTGCAGGTCGGTGGCCAGGCGGCGCTGCTGCAGCACGTTGCTTTCGGCGTTCAGCACGGTCAGCTGCGTGCCCAGACCGGCCTTGTAGCGCGTGGTGGCCAGCGCGTAGGCGTGCTCGGCCAGGTCCAGCGCCTCGCGCTGGGTGACGATCTGCTGGTCCACGCTGCGGATGCTGGTGACGATGTCGGCAGTCTCGCGCAGCGCATCGACCAGCGTCTGGTTGTAGCTGGCCGCAGCGATGTCGTACTGCGCGTACTTGCCCTTGAGGTTCGCGCGCAGGCGGCCGCCCGCGAAAATCGGCAGCTTCAGCGTGGGGCCGACGCCGAACGTACGGCTGATCCCCATCAGCAGGTTCGACGGGTCGAGCGAGGCATAGCCCGCGAACGCGGTCAGCGTGATGTCCGGCAGGAATTCCTTCTTCGCTACCGTGATGTCCTGCGACGAGGCTTCCACGCGCCACCGTGCGGCGACGATGTCGGGGCGTCGTCCAATCAGGCCGATGGTCAGGTCGTCGGGCAGCTGCGGGGTGGCATTGGCCAGCAGCGTCGGCCGGGCGATCTGCATGCCGCGGTCGGGGCCCTTGCCCAGCAGGGCGGCAATCTGGTTGCGCGCCAGCGCGATTTCTTCATCCACGCGTTGCAGGTCGGTTTGCGCGGCGGCCACGGTACCACGTGCCTGCGTGGTTTCTACCTGGGTGTCGAGCCCGGCAGCCAGGCGCTGGTTGGAGAGGGCGGTCAGATCGCGGCGCTGCGCGATGGCCCGTTCGGCCACATCGCGCTGCGCGTAAAGCGCGGCCAGCCGGTTGTAGCTGCGGGCGATCGACGTGGTCAGCATCAGACGCGCGGCCTGGCTTTCGGCCTCCATGGCGCGGTCGTCGGACAGCGCGGCTTCGAGCGCATCGCGGTTCTTGCCCCAGAAATCGAGATCCCACGACAGGCCCAGCTGCAGGCGCGACTGGTTCTGCCACGAGCCGGCCAGCGGCGTACCTTCGAACAGGTCGGTCTGCGAGAACCGCTGGCGCACGATGCTGCCTTCGAAGTCGATTCCCGGATACAGCGCGGCGCGCGTGGCGTCTGCCATCGCGCGCGAGGCTTCCAGCCGTGCGAAGGCAACCTGGAGGTTCGGATTGTCGCGAACGGCTTCATCGACGAGCGTGCGCAGCTGCGCATCGTGGAACTGGTCCACCCAATCCTGCGCTGGCCACTGGCCGTGCTCGTTCGTGAAGGTCTGCGGCGAAGCCAGTGTGCTGGCGTCTGCCACGGTCTGCGTGCTGTGCGAATTGCCCAGCGCCGCGCAGCCGGCCAGCGCGGCCGCGGCCAGCACGGTGAGGGCAACGCTGCCCGCGCGGCGTGCGTGGCGGAAGGAGGAGAGAGGGTTTGTCATGGGTGTGAACTGTGACGCGATCTGGCGATGTCGGGAACGGCGCTGCGGACGATTGGAAGCATTCTTCGGTGTCGCGAAGCCGTGCCTAGCCGGTGTTGCGGTCGACGTCGCCGGCCGGCGCGGGCACGGTGGCGCAGCCCGATGCGTTGTTGGCGATGATGCGCAACAACATGTCGCGCAGCACTTCGATCTCGTTGTGGCTGAAGCCTTCGAAATGCCGGCGCATGACATTGCAGAACGCCGCCGGCAGTTTTTCGATCATGGCGTGACCTTCGGGCGTGATCGACAGGTCCACCACGCGGCGGTCGTCGTCGCGGCGCGAGCGCGCAATCAGCCCGCGCTTCTCCATCCGGCTCAGCAGTCGCGTGACGGAGCCGGCATCGGTGTTCAGGTTGCGGGCCAGGTCGGTGACCGTGGTGGCCTCGCCCTTCGCCAGCATCATCAGGCAGCTTGCCTGCGCGTACGTCATTTCCAGGCTGCTCACTTCCTGTTCCACACCTTGCGAGAGGGTGTTTTTGGCGCGCACCAGCAGGTAGCCGAGGCTTTTGCCGATCTCATAGTCGGCAGGATCGAACAGGTCGCGTGGCAGGTCGGGCGAGGTAGGCGTCATCATTTGTCGCAGCAATCTTTGCCTGGGCAAATATAAGCATCCTTCAAGTGATGTACAAGCCAGGAAATTTGTTATTGCGTAAAACGCAATGGAACTATTGATCTATGCTGAGTAACGACAGAGTGTTCTGCGCTGCAACATGCTAGAATGTCGGGTTAATTTTTCCGATAGCTCCGCCTTCAGGGGACGCCGAATGACCCGCGCCATCCGTAATATCGCCATCATCGCCCACGTCGATCATGGCAAGACCACCCTGGTCGACCAGCTTCTGCGCCAAGCAGGCACCTTCCGCGAAAACCAGCAAGTCGCCGAACGGGTGATGGACTCGAACGACCTGGAAAAGGAACGCGGGATTACCATCCTCGCGAAGAACTGTGCCGTCGAGTACAACGGCACGCACATCAACATTGTCGACACCCCGGGCCACGCCGACTTCGGCGGTGAAGTGGAGCGCGTGCTGTCGATGGTCGACGGCGTGCTGCTGCTGGTGGACGCCGTGGAAGGCCCGATGCCGCAAACGCGTTTCGTGACGCGCAAGGCACTGGCCCTGGGCCTGAAGCCCATCGTCGTGATCAACAAGATCGACCGTCCGGGCGCCCGTCCTGACTGGGTGATCAACCAGACGTTCGACCTGTTCGACAAGCTGGGCGCCAACGACGACCAGCTCGACTTCTCCGTGATCTACGCCTCGGGCCTGAACGGCTATGCCGGCCTGACCGAAGACGTGCGCGACGGCGACATGAAGCCGCTGTTCGAAACCGTGCTGGCCAAGGTGCCGGTGCGTAACGACGACCCGAACGGCCCGCTGCAGATGCAGATCATCTCGCTCGACTACTCGAGCTACGTCGGCAAGATCGGCGTCGGCCGCATCTCGCGTGGCCGCGCCAAGCCGCTGCAGGACGTGGTGGTGAAGTTCGGTCCGGAAGGCAACCCGATCAAGGGCCGTATCAACCAGGTGCTGAAGTTCAGCGGCCTGGAGCGCGAGATCGTGTCCGAGGCCGAAGCTGGCGACATCGTGCTGATCAACGGTATCGAGGAACTCGGTATCGGCTGCACCGTGTGCGCCCCGGAAGCCCAGGACGCGCTGCCGATGCTGAAGGTGGACGAACCCACGCTGACGATGAACTTCTGCGTCAACACGTCGCCGCTGGCCGGCCGTGAAGGCAAGTTCGTCACCAGCCGCCAGCTGCGCGAGCGCCTGGACCGCGAACTGAAGTCGAACGTGGCGCTGCGCGTGGCCGACACCGGCGACGACACCATCTTCGAAGTGTCGGGCCGCGGCGAACTGCACCTGACCATCCTGCTGGAAAACATGCGCCGCGAAGGCTACGAGCTGGCCGTGTCGCGTCCGCGCGTGGTGTTCAAGGAAATCGACGGCGTCAAGAACGAGCCGTACGAACTGCTGACCGTGGACGTCGAAGACGGCCACCAGGGTTCGGTGATGGAAGAGCTGGGCCGCCGCAAGGGCGAACTGCTCGACATGGCATCGGACGGCAAGGGCCGTACCCGCCTGGAATACCGCATTCCGGCGCGTGGCCTGATCGGCTTCCAGGGCGAATTCCTGACGCTGACGCGTGGTACCGGCCTGATCAGCCACATCTTCGACGACTACGCACCGGTGCGCGAAGGCGGCCTGGGCGAGCGCCACAACGGCGTGCTGATCTCGCAGGACGATGGCGACGCCGTGGCCTACGCACTGTGGAAGCTGCAGGATCGCGGCCGCATGTTCGTGAAGCCGGGCGACGCGCTGTACGAAGGCATGATCATCGGCATCCACAGCCGTGACAACGACCTGGTGGTGAACCCGATCAAGGGCAAGCAGCTGACCAACGTGCGCGCGTCGGGTACCGACGAAGCGGTGCGCCTGGTGCCGCCGATCCAGATGTCGCTGGAATACGCGGTGGAATTCATCGCCGACGACGAACTGGTGGAAATCACGCCGAAGAGCATTCGTCTGCGCAAGCGTCACCTGAAGGAGCACGAGCGCAAGCGTGCTTCGCGCGACGCGAACTGATCTGCGTTCCGCCGGACATCATCCGGCTGGCATGCGAGAACCGCGCCCTTGTGGCGCGGTTTTTTTATAGGCTTCCGGTTTGCTCGGCGGGCTCGCCGGTGGGCGAGTGGCTGGCATGGCCGGGCGTTTCCATTGTGGATGCCGCCGAGCGCGGGCTGCGCCACGCTGGCGGCTTCCAGAGGTATCGGATATCCCGATCGCGCCACGCGTCGGCAAACATGTCGCGCCACTCGTGAAAGGTCAGCGTCAGCGGGTTGTGGGTCCGGATCTGCCGCGTAATGCCGTACTCGGGCGCTTCGTCCTCGGGCACGAACGTGCCGAACATCCGGTCCCAGATAGTGAGCACCCCGGCGTAGTTGCGATCGATGTACTGCGGATTCCGGGCGTGATGCACGCGGTGCACGCTGGGCGTGTTCATCACGGCTTCGAGGGCCGGCCAGCGGCGCCCAAGCCGCGTGTGGACGAAGAACTGGAACGCCAGGTTCAGGCCCACGGCCAGGATCACCCAGTTGGGCGTGAATCCGATCAAGGCGAGCGGAATCCAGAACAGCCACATGCCCGAGATCGGGTAGGTCAGACTCTGGCGGAACGCCGTGGAGAAATTCATGCCTTCCGACGAGTGGTGCGCCACGTGGGAGGCCCACATCCAGCGCACCCGATGGCTGGCCCGGTGAAACCAGTAATAAAGAAAGTCCTGCAGTAGCAACAGCAGCGCGAACGACCACCACGTCTCCGGCACGGCCCGCAGCCCGTGCGCGTAGCACCAGGTGTACACGGTGCGAATCATCAGCCAGAGGAAGAAGGCATCGGACGCCTGATGCATGAGCGCGAGCGTGGCGTTCGATGCGGTGTCGCGCCAGCGATAGATCGAGCGGTCGCGCTTCGACCAGTACCAGGCCTCCCAGGCGATCGTCAGTAGAAAAACTGGCGCAAAGGCCATGAGGATCAAGCCCGGGTCGAAGTTTCCCGAGGCAGTGGCAGTTGCACCAGGGGCGGTAGCGGAGACCGGAGCGTTTGGCGTCATGGCGCAAGTGTGCACATTTCCGATGGCTTCGCACTGAGGATTTCCTCCATACGCATGGAAAGTGAAGCATTCGACGCGCGTCATCGGTCATCACAAAAATGCACGGCTGAGTATCACCGCGATGCAATCAAGTCTGCCGCGTCGATGCCGTTCATTGGAGCGACGGCCATGGAGGAGTGGCCGTTTTTCACGTCACGGAGAGACTGCCCCCATGTTTCGCAACACTACGATCGGAGCCAGGTTGTGGCTCCTCACGATTGTCACCAACTTGTTGCTGCTGATTGTCGGCGCCGTAGGCTGGTTCGGCATGTCGCGCAGCAACGATGCCACGCACCAGATCTACGAGCAGCAATTGTCGGCCGCCACCCATCTGGCGGAAGCGCGTTCCAACCAGCTGCTGGTGCGTGTGCTGCTGGACCAGGCCGCATTTGCCACCGACGCCGCCGACGCCAAGGCCCGCGCGGCCACGGCGCAGGATTTCATGCGGCAGTCGAACGCCGCGTGGCAGGCCTACCTGGCCATTCCGCGCAGTGCCGAGGCGACCCGCGCCACGGAAGATGTGTCGGAAAAGCGCAAGGCGCTGTTCGAGCAGGGCGTGGCGCCGATGATTGCCGCGCTCAACGCCGGTAACCGCGACGCGATGATGAACGCCGTCATGGAGACGATTCCGAAGCTCGACATCGCGTTCACAGCCGTGAATACTGAACTGGCGCGGCTGCAGGTGGCCAGCGCGAAGTCGGTGTATGAGTCGTCGCAGCACCGCTATGGCCGCCTGCTGACGATCTCGATCGCAGTACTGGTGCTGGGTCTCGTATTCAGCACCGTGGTGGCCTGGCGCCTGCGCGCGTCGATCGTCGGTCCGCTCGATATCGCCATTGCGCGCTTCGCGCGCATGGCCGATGGCGACCTGGGCGCCGTGCGCGGCCGCGATGCGAGCGCGCTGGCCGACGAACATGCCAAGAGCGAGACCAGCCGCATGCTGGGCATGCTCGATCGCATGCAGGCGCGCCTGGCCGGCATGGTGGGCGAGGTGCGCAGCGGCGCCGATTCGATTGCCGCCGCCAGCCAGCAGATCGCCAGCGGCAACACGGACCTTTCGCAGCGTACCGAGCAGCAGGCGGCCTCGCTGGAAGAGACGGCGTCCAGCATGGAGGAGCTGACCAGCACGGTACGCCACAACGCCGACAGCGCCCGGGAGGCGAGCGCCCTGGCGGTGGATGCGCGCAAGCTGGCCGAACACGGCAGCGAGGCGGTGTCGCGCGTGCAGGCGACCATGCAACATATCGACACCGGTGCCAACAAGGTCGTGGACATCATTGAGGTGATCGAGAAGATCGCGTTCCAGACCAATATTTTGGCGCTGAACGCCGCAGTGGAAGCGGCGCGCGCCGGCGAGCATGGCCGCGGGTTCGCGGTGGTGGCTGGCGATGTGCGCGACTTGTCGCAACGATGCGCGGCGGCGTCGAAGGAGATCCGCACGCTGATCGGTGCCTCGGTGGCCAACGTGCGCGAGGGGACATCGCTGGTGGACGACGCCGAACGCGCCATGCAGGACATCGTCGACGCGGTGCGTCGCGTGAGCGACATCGTGGGCGGCATCAGTGCGGCGTCGGACGAACAGTCGCGCGGCATCGAGCAGGTAAATGTGGCGGTCTCTCATATGGATGGCATGACTCAGCAGAACGCTGCCTTGGTGGAGCAGGCCGCGGCGGCGGCCGGCTCGCTGGAAGACCAGGCGCAGCGACTGACGGGTCTGATGGCGGCGTTCCGGCTGGCCTGAGCAGCGTGTCGATGCAGGATATCCGCCGGCGCGTCGTCGGCGATTGAGACGATTCTGAAAAGCCGCCGTCATCGAATCCGGGCAAGGTAGCTGGCGTAAAATTGCCGCCTACAGAACTGGAGACGGAAATGACGGAGTTTGTATCGACGGCCGTGCAGGGCGGCGTGGCGTATCTGACGCTGAGCCGCCCACAGGCGCTGAATGCCTTGTCGCTGGACATGATCCGCGCGCTCACCGACGCGCTGCGTGTCTGGGAGCAGGACGCGGCGGTGCACGCGGTGGTAGTGGCGGGCGCGGGCGGCAAGGCGTTCTGCGCAGGCGGCGACATTCGCTGGTTCCACCACGCGCATCACGCTGGCGATCCGTTGCTGGACCAGTTCTTCGTCGAGGAATACGCACTCAACTACCTGATCCACCGCTACAGCAAGCCTTACATCGCGCTGATGGATGGTGTGGTGATGGGCGGTGGTATGGGCATCTCGCAAGGCGCGAGGCTGCGCATCGTTACCGATCGCACGAAGATGGCGATGCCCGAGACCAATATCGGCCTGTTCCCTGACGTGGGCGGCGGCTGGTTCCTGGCGCGCACGCCGGGGCATATCGGCGAGTATCTTGGCCTGACCGGCGTGGTAATCCATGCCGCTGACGCGTTGTACGCCAAGCTGGCGGATGCCTATCTGCCCGCCAACGCCGTGGCGGAAATGGTGGCTTCGCTCCAGGCGCACACGTTTGGCGATGGCGCTGACGTACTCGCGCATATCGCTTCGTTCACGCAGCAGCATGCCGGGGCCTGCACGCCGCAGGAAAGCCAGCTGGCCCGCCAGGCGGAGCAGATCGACGCGCTCTTTGGACGCGGCAGCGTGCCGGAGATGCTGGCCGCGGTGAGCGACGCGGAAGGCGATTGGGCCGCGCAGACCGCCGCCACGCTGCGCAGCCGCTCGCCGCTCATGCTGTGCGTGACGCTGGAGCAGATTCGCCGCGCCCGTACGATGTCGCTGGAAGACGAACTTCGCATGGAACTGGACATGATGCACGACGTATTCCGTCACGGTGATGGCATCGAAGGCATCCGTGCGCTGGTCATCGACAAGGATCACAAGCCGAAGTGGAACCCGGCGCGGCTGGACGATGTCACGCCGGGACGCATCCGCGCATTCTTCGATAGCAAGTGGCGCCGCGAGGAACATCCGCTGGCCTCGCTGGGCCGTTAGCGAGCGGGGCGGCTGCCCGGCAAGTCGAGTAGAGTGACGGCTGGACCGGCCCGCTGGCCATGGCGGACCGGCCTCCGTTTGACTTCGATCCGCTGAACAGGGAAAGGAACCGTAATGAGCAATCCTCGTGATGTCGCCGTACTGGTGGGAAGCCTGCGCAAGGAATCCCTGAACCTGAAACTGGCCAAGGCGCTGGCCGCACTGGCGCCGCCGCAACTCAAGCTTGATGTGGTCGAGATTCGCCAGTTGTCCCACTACAACCAGGATGACGATGACAATCCGCCGGCGGAGTGGAAAGCGTTCCGCGACCGCATTCGCCGGGCCGACGCTGTGCTGTTTGTCACGCCCGAGTACAACCGTTCGGTGCCGGGCGTCCTGAAAAACGCCATCGATATCGGATCGCGCCCGTACGGGCAGAGCGCATGGGACGGCAAGCCGGGTGGCGTGATCAGCGCATCGCCGGGCAATATCGGTGGCTTCGGCGCCAACCACCATCTGCGGCAATCACTGGTGTTCCTGAATATCCCGGTCTTGCAGCAACCCGAAGCCTATATCAGCGGTGCCGACAAGCTATTCGACGCGCAGGGCGGTATCGCCAACGAGTCCACACGCGGTTTCCTGAGCAAGTACCTGACCACCTTCGCAGCCTGGATCGAACGCAACGCCGCCAGTTGATTCAAACGCCGGTCAGCCCCGTCCTACAAAGCATCGCGGAAGCGACCTGACACCGACGCGAAGCCCTCCTTTCTATAGTGGAGTCATGCTCACTACATATAGACAAGGAGGAACATCATGCCGTATATCATCGCTTGGCTGCTTGGCGTACCGGCCTTTGTCCTGATCCTGATCTGGCTGTTCATGCGCTAACCCGCGCATTCCTCAATACAAAGACACGGCGCTTTCGGGCGCCGTTTTTCGTGCTACCGAGTCGTTGTATGACGGAAGCACGGCCCTGCCTGCGGCGGGCATCTCGCGTATACTTCTGGGTCTTCCGCCGTCCGCGCCCCTTGCGCGAATCTGGCCGCACATACCACGCCACACCCATGACAGTAAATCCGCGCCGCATCTCGGTTGCTCCGATGATGGATTGGACGGACTGAAAACGGTACAGCCAAGCCCAGAAAGGCAAAGCGGGGAGGCAAGGCTCCCCGCGTAGCACCGATGTAGGACTTCGATCAGCTGTTCAGCTGCTCACACTCCTTCTTTGCGGCGGCCCGACGCTCGTCGATGTAGCCCGCCAGATCCTCAACATGCACACCCTTCGCGCTCTTGTTTGAGCCCTCGATCCGGACGACCGGCAGGCGGATCTCGCCCAAGCTGATCTTGCGTAGCAGCTTCTCCGGGCTCAGGTGGGGGAAGTAGTCTCTGGCCACCACATCGATGGGGATGACGGCGGTGGCGCCGTATTGGGCCAGCAGAAGGAAGATCGTGGTCATTTGAGTCCCCACAGTATTCGGGTTTGTTCGATGATGCGGCGTGCTGCTTCGTGCATGTGCTGTTCGGTTCATAACGCTGCTCCCGTCGCGGCGGCGCGTAGGGATTCGAGGAACGGTGACGCCTTTGCCACTCGCCGAGCGGTCCACGCCTTAATGGCTGCGTCCAGCGCCACAGGATCGTCGGCCAGCCCCTTGTGGTGCTCGCACAGCTCGGCGCGGTGGTCCGTCACTGGGTTCCAGCTGTGCGCCAGATAGACAATCACGGCGCCGTGGCGGGCATCCTCCGGTGGGCACAGGCGGCACTTGTTCCGGTACCGGCGCTCGCCGACCGGACGGGAGTTCCGGATCTGCGGGTACTTCGCGCGCTCGGCGGCCACCTGGTCGTCTGTCAGCGCCTCGGCGGCCAGCTGTAGCGCAAGCAGGGTGGGGAAATGCTGGTCGGGCAGGGCATCGAGCCAATACGACTCGACGAAGGGTTTGCCGGTCGACTCGCGGCGCGCCACCATGTGAACGCCAAAGCCATCCTGATCGGCATAGCGATAGAAGGCCAGGCCGTGGGCACCGTGGCCGTGGGCCGTCGAGTAGAGGGTGAGATCGTCAGGGATGTTCATGGCCTGTTGTCCGTCCCACAGTGTTCGCAGGGGCCGGCATATCGGACTCGCTCGTTCATGAAGCGGCCGCAGCCCTCGCAGTTGATGACCTCGCGCCAGATCGGCTCCGGCTTCTTGAGGGTGATTCCGGTGCCGGCTAGCGCCTCAGCACGTTTGACGTACTGCATGTCGACAGCCGGACGGGTCTTGCCATCGATGTACGCCTTCGGCCAGGGAATGTCCGTCGGTCGGCTGTCGTGCTTGGCCTGCGCCTCTTCAAGCGTGTAGACCGCGGCCTTACGCAAATCCGTGGTGTAGCCCGCACCCTTGGGGCACCACCAGAGCATGTCGTTGCCGACATAGCTGCGGCTGTCCTGCAGGTAAAACAGATCGGTCGTCATGCTAGGATTCCTTTGCTACCAGGGAGACTGCGATGGGCAAAAAGCTGCGCTGGGTCACAGAGGAATACCGGGGGATGTACGTCCATGCGGTCGCCTTCGGTATAGTCGATCTGTTTCAAGAGGCGCCACCGCCAGGCCCTAAATGGAGCTACATGGTGTCGATTCGGTACACGCAGGATTTCGATTCCGACATGGTCTACGGTCCGAGTAGCGACCACAGCGACTACTTCACGCGAGAGGCGGCGGAGCAGGCGGCCATCCACTATGGGAAGCGAGCGATCGACATCACGCTGGATCTCGGCTGACGGGACGCCCATGGCGTTCTCCCAGTACTTGCGCGTCAACCTCAGGACGCGGGCTATGTTTTCGGTCATGTTCAGACGTCTGCAACGATTCGGACGATAGGGCCGATGTCGCCGACGTTACTCATGCCCTCGACGGTGCCGACGTAGTTCCATACCTCGGCGGGGCAGCCACTCTCTAGGTCTGGCTCGTAGGTTTCGAGCATCACCGTATGGTGGCCAGGGTGTTTCCGCAGTTCCTCGATCAATTCTGATACGGTCACGGCGCACCCCCCTCCACCCCGCCATTCCCCGCAGACGGGGCGGCGCGCAAATACAATGCCCTGGTGCCTACAGCGTCGTACCGATACAGAGTAACGCCCGTCAGCAGCAACAATGGCGGCTTCAGCATGGCTATAGCCTTCTCCGGAATCCAAGCCAGCGCCTCCCCGCCCCCAGGCTGGCTGGCGCTCTCCAGTTCGCGAATGTACCGGCGAAGTTCGGCAGCTTCCATCTTGGCGGCCTGCGCTTCAGCGAAGTCGGTCGGCTTGTCCAAGTGCGCAAGGCGTTCTTTCCATGTCGGGATCAGCTTCTCGCTCATTCTGTTTCTCCCTCTTTGGCGTGGGCGCGCAGAGATTCGTACGATTCTTCGCCCCATGCCTCTTGGACGTGCGTGGCAGGCCACGCTCCCTTGGTTCCTTTCGGCACGATGCTGTACCAGCAGGAATAGCCTGGATCGCGGGATGGCGTCGTCTTCATCCAGACATGCTTGGGCATACCTAGCGGCCAGTCGTAACCTTCCTCGCGGACCTTGGCCATGAACTCGTGCACATCATGGTGCCCACGAGACATCAGCACATATACGTCCCCGCCGATGTTCTCGATGTCGAGCGGATATTCCTTAGGCATCATTCACTCCAATCCACTTCGAACTCCGTGCCGCAATCCGGGCAACGGTAGCGTTCGCGGGTGTCGTCGTAGTTCGACCAGACGCATTCGCAGCGCGAGTCCGTCTTGCAGCTATGCGTGGTCACGATGCCCTTGTCGTATTTGACTTGTGCAGTGCAGGTATCAGCCACGGTCGCCTCCCGACTGCTCGCGGGACATGGCGGCGCGCTCCACGAAATCCACGTCACAGCGCGCATAGCGCGTTTCGTAGTAATCACCCGGCTTGCGGGCAAGAATGGTTGCCGGAGTGACCTCCAGCATTTCAAGCGTTGCCAATGCCCCAGCGCCTTTCAGACGAACAAACCAAGTTTCTCCGCGCTCAGGATTACCACTCTTGCCGCCCTCTGCCGCAGGGCGCGTGTAGAGCGGCTCAACGGTCAGCTTGTTCCAGTAAGCATGCCGCTTTGCATCTTCCTCGACGGCCCAAACAATCTCACCAGTTCGCCACGCCACCGCCCCCGCATCGGCCTGTACCTTGTCGCCCTGCGGCTCGATCAGAGGATGCCATGCATCACGAATCGAATCCGGGTCGGTCAATTCAAGCCCCGGCTCATGAATCGCTTGCGGGGTGGCCGCATAACGGCGCTCTCCGGCCCAATCCGTGTAGTAAGCGATTGGCGTAGGCGCATCGGCCTGTACCTGCTGGGCGGCGCTGGCTTTCTCAGCAGCAAGGATTGCGCGGACGAATCGCAGCAGGCCGGCATTGCCGACGAACGTCCACGCATCCTTGATAACGCCGCCGTGCATGCCTGCAATTTCCAATACCTGCACATCCATTAAGCGATTGGTAGGGACCGCCTCGCGCTCATCCTGCTGCGCCGATGCGGCCATAGCCTTACCGCTCGCGCACGCTTGCCCCAATCGATCATTAAACGGCAGAGCCGATGCGGCATTCAGCGAGCCGCCATAGCCCAGCAGTCCCGGCATCCAGCCGCCCCAGCGTTGCAGCACATCGGCGGCAAAATCTGCGACATGCCCGAAGTGAGTGGACTCGTACAGTTCTTCCAGCACGTCGTTCGTCGGCAGTTCGGTCGGACGCACCCCCGCGCCCATTTCCTGCTGCGCCGATGCGGCGGGGAAGGAACGCTCCAGCGATTCAAGGAAGTCCTTGCGGCTGATAGCGGCCATGTAGAACCGTTCGCAGTGATGCTTTACCGGATCGCCGCCAACGCCGATGCGTTGCCATTCGCGCTCGAATTCATCGTCCCATGTGGAGCCGGTTGGCTGGCGAGGGGCATTGAACTCCCGCACGATTGCGCTATAGATTCGCTCCAGCATCTGAGCCTCGCCGCGCAATTCTTCGTTGGCATCGATCTCACGCCATCCAGCCATCGCCCGCAAAACGCGCTCTGTCATGGCGCGAGGGATCGCTACCGGATCTGCAATGCAGCCATGACGCGGGCACTCTGCGCTGCCGCAACTTTGGCAAAACGGCGAGTCGCCATCCCGCACCCCCGCGCCCATTTCCCCAGGCTGGCGATGGGCGGCGAGGATGGCATCGCATGCATTCAGCGCGTCATAGATCTTCTGCTCTGATGCGGCAAGCTGCTCGAACTCATGGCGATGGAGACTATGCTCTCCGCGCTGAATTGATACGGCCATTTTCCCTGCCGCATTCGCAGCGATTACGAGTGCGCTCTGAATATTCGTCAGCCCATCCCCCGCTGGGAGCGAGGGGGCGGCGATGACTTGGTCGATGGCGCGCAGAAGGGCGGTGCGGTATTGCCCCATAGTCTGGTGGGTTGCGGCAAGGAAGTCGTCAGCAGCCCACTTGCGAAGGTCAGCGAGAGTCATGCTGCTTCCTTTGCTGGTTCGCTGGCAGCGTCGTACATGCGGATCGCCCACGCGATGGCGAAACAGCACCAGGTGAAGCGGTGCGTGAACTCGGTGAAGTCGTGGTCCCACAGATCGGCGAAGTAATAGTGGCGGCTGTCGCGGCTGGCCGACCAAGAAAATTCGTTGGCCCGCTGATAGACGGAATGTTCGCCTTCTTCCAAGTGGCGCAGCACGTCATCGTCCACGGCCTGCCAGAGATCGCGGCGCTGGTCCTTGGTGAGACTATCGCGGCCATCTCGTATCCAACGCGTGCGGTGCTCGTTGATGATGCGAGTGAATTTCTCCTCGCAGAACTCGGTGGCGCTGCCGTTGCGGCGCGTGCCATCCACCGCCTGTAGCTTTTCGGACCAGTACCCGCGGTTGATGTACAGCTTGCTCGGGTCTTTTCCGTGCAGACGATCGGTGCGGAAGAACTGGAACATGTCCGTAAGGCGCGAGAACACGTAGCAGCCCATATCACCCGAATAGACCAAATACCCGGGGTAGGTGATCAGATCGAAGTGCATGCTGATCGTGTCCGGCCGGCGGAACCGAATGTGGCGATACACGCCCTCCTCGTGGAGGACAATCATCTCGTGTTGCGCAACGTCGCGCTCGAATGTGGCCTGGGTGCAGGTCATTGGAACAATCTCCCGTGGATCTCGTCGAGCTTCTCCACTTCGTCGGCGGTGAGATCGACGATGCGGCAATGCTTGACCTTCTCTTTGAGGGTACGGACGAAGCTGATTTCGTCCATGCGGAGGCGGCGCTGGTCGACCAGGCCAACCAGGCGGTCGATCATCGTCGCGGTGCTGACGATTGCCATTCAGAAACTCTCCTTGGCGATCCGCTGCATCCAGCGGTATTGGAAGAAGGCGCCCGCAGCGATCGCCACCAGGTAGGCGGCGAAGGTCAGGGCGGTTGCGAGGTGGGCCATGGTCAGTGGAGGCGGACGTATTCGAGGTCGCCATTCGGCAGCAGGCGGCCGCTCAGCTTCCAGCCCTTGGCGCGCATCTCGCGCACGTGGTCGTGCATGAAAACCTCGGCATTCATGACTGCCTCCAGATAGGGGTGGCGGTGGGTGCTTCCGGGTTGAAAGCGGCATAGAGGCCGGAGAGGGCGATCACGCCGACGGCGGTACCGACCCAGAAGGCGATGGCGCGGAGAAGCTTCACGCTGGACTCCCCGTAGCGATGGCCATGGCCGCGTCGATCTGCCTGAGGACCAGGTCGTATGCAGCGATTCCCGCTCTGCCCAGCTCGTCGCCGACTTCACCGGTATGGAAGTTCACATGGCAGTCGAACATGTTCTTGCGATCTTGGTAGATCGTCTGCCGTGCGGTGGCGAGCGCGTCAAACATGGTCGGTGCCGCGGCGATCAGGCGGGCGTCGGCCTCTGCACCGCCGGACGTGTCTTGGCGCAGTTGAACCAGGATGAGGTTTGGCTTGCTGGCCGCGCGCACGATGTGCGTATAGGCGTCCGAGTTCTCCTGGTAGAACCAGGGGCCGGGGGTGTGCTTGGCGGTCATGCTGCGCACCCCTTGCACTTGGAAATGACGGCGGCGCGCTCGGCGGTGCGGGCGGGGATCTGGCCCTTGATCTCGGAGCGCGCATTGCGCTCGGCCCAGACCTGGCGCTGCAGCGTGGACATCAGTCCGGCGGCGTTGCTGATGATGGTGTGGGCCATCTGCAGCTCGAGCAACAGTTCAGCATAGGCATTGGCCAGATCGGCCTGGTGATGGGCTGCTTGGGCGGGCGTCATGCTGCCTCCTTGACCGCTGCAGGGGCTTCGGCGCGCGCCAGGTCTTCCGGCGACATGTACAGACGCAGGCGAAGGCGGCCCTTCTTGAAGTAGATCGTCGCCGTGTAGGCGCTGGTGTCGTCGCGCTCGCTGAGGACGAAGCCCGCCTTCAGCAGTGCGCGGTAGAGGCGCACGTCGCCGCCCAAGAGACCACCCATCACATGGAGCGTCAGCTTCTCGCGAAAGGCGGTGGAGAGGTCGGAGGCGTGAATCTCGTAGCCGGCGGCCTTGATCGCGGCTCGCTCAGCCTCGAGGAGGAGGAGCGCCGGGCCCATGGCCTTCAGTTCAGCTTGGCGGGCGCGCAGCTTGTATTCCGCGTGGGCGGCGCCCTGCTGCCCGAGCGGCATCGCCAGGATTTGTTCGTAGGTGGGGTGCTTGGCCATGGCTTCAGCCCTCACCGCCAACGCGAACGGATTGAACGCCGACGACCGACACAATGATCGTCACCAGCGTCCAGACCATGATTCCGATAGGTACGAGCAGTTCCATCCCTCTATCTCCCAGTGAGCGCCGTGGCGCGTCGATGGAGGGAAGTCTACAAACACATTTGTAGAAACGCAAGAAGTTGCTACAAAATAAATTGTAGTTCTAGGGGAGGCGCTCCTTTCGAGCCAGGTTGGAGGCCAAGTCGGTTGCGTGTTCTATTGCCAGCAGGGGGGATGAGGCATATGCCCCGGAGATGTGCGCGGTGTAGGTGCCGTCCGCGCGTCGACGAATGACGATCATGTCTGCCTCACTCCCCGGAGGGACGGGCGGACGCAAGCTAGAGAGCCTCGTCTGCCGGTAGGCCCCCAAGTTCACTACTTTTGCCATTGCTGTGACCCCGATGCCACCGGATGCAATCGTCCGGCGATCTTACGAGTCACACCAATAGCGGCAACGCGACGAGGAAATAACCCCGCCGAAGCGGGATGCTATGTGCTCTGCATGGTGGTTGGCAGAGGCATCTGCATGGAGTCCAACAAACAAAAAAGCCCGTCATCTGGCGGGCTTTTCTGTTCGAACTGATCGGCTCTATGGGGAAACCATCTTCCTCGTCTGCTCGGTAATGGCAGCTAGACCCTTCTCGACGATCTCGCGCCAGTCGCCGGATGTAACGATCTGCTTGGATTCGCTCACGCGAGTCATAACAGTCTTCTCGCCGTGGAGGGCGTCGCCGCTCAACTTGAGCTCGGCCTTGTGATTCGTGGTGACGGCCCAGAACCCAGGCTGAAACCAAGCCCAGAACTCGATCACCTGGGCATTCACGGCCGGGGCGCTGTCGAAGTTCGCGTCGCCCTTCTTAACGACGACGTAGCCGGCTTCTTGGAAGCCCGAGGCTACTGCGTTCTCGACCAAGCTTGAAACGGTTTTCCCTTCTGGCAGCACAACATCGCCGAGGGCTTTACCAAATCCGCCGCGCTTTCGACCGATAGCCCGCGCCTTGGACTGGTCGCTGGCGTCCGCGTCCGGATCCAGGGAGGCGATGTCGGCGCTGGGCGGCGATACCTGGAATTGGCGCTTGTCTACGACCGAATCGATGCGCACGAACTTGCTCCCAGCTGGATTGGCGGCGCGGGGTGCAGATACGTCGACGGTGTCACGGCCAACGGCGCAGCCAGCCAGGATCGACGCGGCGGCGGTGTAGGCAAGTAAGCGAGCGAGCAGCAAGGTGTAGTCTCGGTGGTTAGAAAGGCGGCTCTAGCGATGGCCTCGGCGTTTAGCCGGCATCTCAATTGGGTCTGGCGTTCCACCAGAAATCTCGAAGCCGCGATCTGGATCATCGGCTTTCTCGGTTACGCCTTCAGCGGCCAAGTCCTGAAGGTGCGCCAGCGCCTTGGTTAGCCGTGCACCTGACAGCTTTGCCAGTATCGCTTGTGCGACCTGCCGCTGAGCGGTCTCGAATTGCCCTGCATTGTTCAGCACCAGCTCCATCTCCTCGATGGCTGTGAACAATTTCGGCTGACCCGCATCCATCGTCCCCGTCTCATAAGCGAGCCACTGGGGGTCTACGTTGAGAACCTCCGCTATCCGGGCGGTGTACTTGCTGGACTTCGCGTTCTTGTTGGGGTCGAGCAAATGCTGGATGTTCTGTGGCTTGCATCCCATACCCACGCGACGTGCCAACTCGCTCTGGTCTGTGTGAGGGCTCATCCCGCGTACGGACATCGCCCGTGCGAGGCGTTCTGCGTATGTAGACATACAAAGCATTTTGTTATGGCGCCTTGCAAAATGGCTTGTAGCGTGCTACAAATGTATTTGTAGACACGAACAGGGCAATCGAATGCAAGACAGTCCGTGGCAAAAGGCCGTCAGCCTGGCGCACTCGCAGGAAAAGCTGGGTGCGTTGCTGGGTGTTACTCAACAGACGGTCTCCTACTACCTCGAAAAGGGCGGGCCGATTCCAACGAAATATTGGCGGGCACTGGAAACGTCGCTCGGGCTGACTCGTCAAGAGCAGCGCCCGGATGACTGGCAAGAGCACTGGCCTGAGTTGGAGCGCGCCACCGCGAAACAGTGATTTCGCTCAGTTCCCGGTCTGGCCGTCTTCCAGTGCTTGTGCGATGCGTTCCAGTCGCGCAAGGAGTTCGCGCGTCGCGCGGATGCAGTCGTGTAGTGCAGGGCGCTGGTCGACTGGCTGGCGCCGGCCCCGATGGGGTTTGCCTTTACCAGTTGCGAGCCATTGGGCAGATACGCCAAGGGCGCGTGCAATGGCTTCAGTGTGGCGGCTTCCGGTCGCGTTGCGATTCGGATCAGCGAGGTACTGGATGGATTGGTACTCGACGCCCACACGCAGAGCCAGAGCGCGCCGAGAGGTCGGCGGATCTGTCTGTTGCATGGCCCAGAGAAGGCGTTCGGCGTAGGTGTACATGCGGTCGAGTTTGTCATTGCCTCTGTGCAGATGTGTCTGTGTTTTGCCGGCAGAAGCTTTTGCCGGGCCGGGCGAAGCAGTGACCGCCTGGCAAAAAAATTTTCGGTCCCGGGCAACTGTGGATTCAACCGTGGAACCGATGAAATCTTTCTATAAGGACAAGAACGATGCGGACAGCGAATTTGCTTGAATGCGGCCCCAGTACTGGCTTGCAGCCAGTCAGCGAGCAGCAATCGGGCGCGCAAGGCCCGTTTCTCTCGCCCCACCTGATCGCGGAGTGCAAGACGTTCCGTGATGCGTGCGCGCTCGCCTGGGAACACCGGGCGAACCAGGGGCTGACGAAGCAGATTCTTGCGGCCATGGCTGACCTGTACCCATCGCACTCGAGCGACTACTTCCACCGGGAAAAGACCAACGCGAACGGAAAACCGCGTCGCGACCTGCCGGCGGAAAAGATCGCGGATGTGGAACGCGTCCTTGGCAACCGGGCAATCAGCCAGTACCTGGCTCGTCGAGCGATGCTGACTCTGATGGAAGAAGTGATCGCAGCGAGGACTCATGGATGAAGGGGTGGCGCTGAGGATCGCCAGGAGTGCGGTCCGGGCAGCAATGAAGAAGTACGGAGACGACAAGCAACGCGCGATCCGAGAGCTGCAGGAGATGGCCAAGAAGGATCCGCAATTGAGTGAGGCATTCACCACCACGGGCTATCTGGACTTGAAGGCCGAGCAGGCGGTGAAGCACTAACGGGGAGTCGGGATGTACGAAGTCATGAGCCGCGAGGCGGTGCGCGACCAGGGCGCGGAGGCGTTCCGGCAGGGCCGAAAGGCGGAGCAGAACCCGTACATCCCGGGTACCGACGCCCACCTTGAGTGGACGTCTGGCTACATGGCCGAGAAGCACAAGCTGGCCAAGCGCCTGTAGCAGGGGAGAGAGGGCATGCACACACAAGTCGCGCACACCAGCATCCAGACATACCGGGACATCGGCAAGGACGGCACGATCAATGCCAGACAGCGCCAGATCCTGCTTGTCATCCAGCCGTACCCGGCCGACTACTCGCTGCAGGAACTGTGCGAGTTGACCAATCTGCCCATCAATACCGTCAGCGGCCGCGTTCACGAGCTGCGCGTGAAGCTGGGCGAGCTGGAGCACGGCCCGGCGCGCGAATGCCGCATCACCGGCCGCACCATCAAGCCGGTCCGCCGCCCGCATCCGCAGGGGGCGCTGTTCTGATGGTCGTCGTCATCATTGCGAACGGCAAGGCCGTCCGCGTCAACCCGCTGCTGCACCCGGACCTCCTGTGTCACGGCCAGCAGTGCTATCTCCGATTCCCGGGTGTTTGCCGGAACGATCCCTCCACCGTGGTGCCCGCGCACAGCAACCAGCTGAAGCACGGCAAGGGGAAGGGCATCAAGGCTGACGATCGCATGTCGGTGCCCGGCTGCTTCTGGTGCCATGCTGAGCTCGACCAGGGCGGCCGCTACACGAAGGAACAGAAGCGCCTGGCGTGGGATGAGGCCTACGACCGGTGGGCGGCGTACCGCCTGAAGATGTACGGCGTGCCGGCGGCCCGCGTGGAGGCCGCCGCATGAGCGCAAAGATCACGGGCATGGTGTTCGACCGGTACCCGGAGGGCGGTGGCGAGATGCTGCTTGCACTGGCGCTGGCCGATCACGCCCACGACGACGGTACCAGCATCTTCCCGTCAATCGCACACCTGGCAAAGAAGACGCGCCAGTCCCAGCGTTCGGTCCAGTACCAGCTACGCAGCATGGAGGAATCCGGCTGGCTGATCCTCGTTTCCGGCGGCAAGGGCGGTAGAAAGCCCGGTGCAGAGGCGAAGGGCCGCACCCGCGAGTACCGCATCAATCCGGCATGGGTAAAGGGCGCAGAAATTGCACCCTTTAAGGACGACGGCGGAGAAGAAACAAAGGGCGCAGATTCTGCACCCTTTGAGGCTGAAAAGGGTGCAACTGACGACATCAAAGGGTGCAATCCACGACAGGAAAGGGTGCAATCCACGACGTCAAAGGGTGCAACAGCTATTGCACCCGAATCATCAGTTAACCGTAATGAACCGTCAGTGAACCGTGGCGCGGGCGCGCCGCCAGATCACATCCGCAATGCGACGACCGGCGAACCCAACCCCCGGCCGGTGCAGATCGCCATCTTGCTGCGCAAGACCTATGGCGTGGCTGTCACCAGCAACACAGCCGAGGTGCTGGACATGGTCCGCTTGGGGGTGACGGATCTCGAAATCTCCGAGCACATCGATGCCTTCCAGCTCAAGAAGCCCGGTGAAGCCCCGAATGCCCGCTACATCCTGCGGATGATCGAGTCGACCCGCAAGGCGGTGGCGGACGCTGCGACGGCAGCAGGCTCCAGCACGACTGGCGGCGTCGCTGCCGAGGCTGGCACCTGGTGGCGGTCGAGCACGGGCTATAGCGCCAAGGGCGCGGAGCTCGGCGTGAAGCGGAGGCCCGGTGAGCCGGAGTGGGTCTACAAGGTCCGAGTCTTCAAGGCGGCCGGCCCCGGCAAGTGGCAAGAGGAATGCCTGGCCGACATGCTGCGCACCAAGAACTCTGCCTACGCCCAAGTGTTCGAGCAATTCCACGGCCATCCGCCGGTCGAGGGACAGGTATGAGCTTGTCTGCCCATCAAAGCGCCCGAATGAAGAACGATGAATGGCTGACGCCGCCGGAGCTGCTGGCCGCGCTTGGCCGATTTGACCTGGACCCGTGCGCCCCCATCGAGCGCCCATGGGACACCGCGGCGCGGCACTACACCGTCAAGGATGACGGGCTGTCGAAGGAATGGGTTGGCCGTGTTTGGTGCAATCCGCCGTTTGGCCGCGAGGCGGTGAAATGGCTTCGTCGCCTGGCTGAGCATGCCAACGGCATCGCATTGATCCCGGCTCGGACTGAAACGGCCATGTTCTACGAATGCGTGTGGGGCGTCGCCGACGCGGTGCTGTTCATGAAGGGTCGGCCGCATTTTCATTTCGTGGACGGCAAGCGTGCGGCGTTCAACTCCGGTGCGCCGATCTGCCTGGTTGCCTACGGTGCGGCAAACGCAGTCGCGCTCGCGCAATCTGGATTGGGCTACACGGCGCCGGCAAGCTGGCCAATGGAGGCTGTATGAGCATGTGGGGGCGGTATGCGAAAGGACGAAGCGTGGCGCCACGAATGCGAGGTGCGGTGGCTGGCAAAAAGGTCGGACGCGGAGGTGACGGCGTATCTGGTCAAGGTGGAGAAGTTTCGGGGGCGACCAGCGGCGGTGCAGTTGGCATCGGACATGCGGGCGCACCGGCGCGCAAGCCGAGCAAATACAACAACAAGCGGGTGACGGTAGGCGACGAGACGTTCGACAGCCAGCGGGAGATGGAGCGGTACCACCACCTCCTGATCATGCAGCGGGCGGGTTTGATTCAGCAGCTGCAGCGCCAGGTCGAATTCATCCTGGCACCGGCGGTGACGATCGGCGGCCGGAAGCGGCCCCCGCTCAAGTACGTGGCGGATTTCACCTACGTGGAGAAGGACGCCACGGTGAAGACGGTGGAGGACGTGAAAGGGGTGGTGACCGAGGGGTACCGGATCAAACGCCACCTGATGGCAGCTATGGGTTTGCAGATCAAGGAGACCAAATGACAGCGCAGCACATTCGAGGCCGTGGCCTGACCGCCGAAGAGATCAGCGATTTGCGGGACGCGGTGGAGGATCTGTCCAACGAACTGGCGTCGCGGTATAGCGGCTACCCGGAAAACGACCGCCGCCGCGTCCGTGACGTTGCCGTCGTGACGCGTGCCCGCGCCATCCTGGCTGAGATCGAGCCGAACCCCGAGTTTCCCGGCCCCGTGGACCTCGACACGCTGCTGGCCCAGGTGGCGCGCGCCGAGGAAGAGGCCAAGGACGTCTTCAAGGACGGCTGCAACCACACGATTCAGGCAATCGAGTTCATGCAGGGCGTCACGAGCATGGCCATCACCGCCCAATTCAGACCCAAGGAGCCATCGTGAGCACCGCTGACATCTGCATGGCGTACGCATGCCTGTTCATGGCCGGGGTGGCGATTTCTATCCTGTGGGGGATGGCGCGATGATCAGGAGACCGTGGACCGAGGCTGACGACGCTGCGCTGGCTCAGTGCTACCGGGACGGTATGAAGTCGCCCGACATCGCCGCCAAGCTGGGGCGGCCGCGCGGATCGGTGAACTGCCGGGCCGTGAAGCTGGGGCTGACGAAGAAGGCGCAGCGCGGTGACCAGAACCCCGTCTGGATCGCCATCAAGGAGATCTGTGCGGATGGCATTGCGCGGACGGTCCATGAACTGGCGGATGCCACCGGCGAGAAGCACGCGAACATTGAGCGGCTGTTCTATGTCCGCCGGGACATGCACCAGGCGCACATCGTCGACTACGAGCCCGTAGCGCGCGGTACGTCGCGCCCGCTGTGGCTGCCGGTGCCCGGCGTGGATGTGCCGCGGGGAACTCCGTCAGCTGCGGCCATCGAGCAAAAGGTACGTCGCACCATGCGCAAGACAGAAGATCCAGACAAGACAGCCGAGTGGAAACGGCGGGTGAAGGTGCAGGCGGCTCCGCGCGCCATCGCTGCGACGCAGCACCCGCTGATGGTCGCCTTTTACGGACTGGGGACGCCGACATGACGGAAAAGCGGAAGGGCGGCCCGCTGTCCAACCTGGCCGCGATGCTCTGCGCCAACCCAGAATTCCGCCGAATGGTGGCGGTGCGCACCGGTCGGCCCTGTGAGACGGCGGAGGACGCGAGGGCCCGCATCCTGGAACGTTGCGACGTCACCTCCCGGGCCGATCTGGACCACGTGGCCAAGGCAGAGGCGGAGTTTCACGCGGCGTTCCGCCTACCGTGGATGCGATGGCAGCAGGGCGCAAGACGATAAGCAGTACCGAGGCAACCAACAACCAAACGAGACCATGAGCGACAAATCCCGAGTCACCATCCAAGTGTCCAACGAGCGCAGCGTGATCATCCACGGCACGCGCAATGGCCGCGCGATCGCCGCCACCAAGGCTGTCTGCACCGACTATCGCGGCTACGTGCTGCTGCTGGGCGCCAACGGCAAGGTGTATTCACCCCACGTCTCCGGGATCCACTGGGCAGATATGCAGAAGGTCGCAGGAAGGCAGGAGCTGCTACTCCGCGGGCTGCAGCAGCTCGGCGTCGTGACTGCGGAAGAGGTGGACGCCGCAGTGGCCAAAGGCCGCGCTAGTGATGAAGTCAAGGAGCGCCGGAGTGCTGCATGGCAGTTGCGACATTCCGCGCAAACGCTGGGAATCAAGCTCCCGGCCGCCCTCGATCGCAAGCTAGCCGCAATCTGACGCATCGCAACACCTACGGGGACACAAGCAAATGAACGAGACCGAGATCCTATTCGACAGCGTGGACAGCGCCTTGCGCTTTGCGTTCTCGTACTCGACGCAGCAGTACAGCCCGACGCCAATGGCGCGGGCGATGCGTGGCGGTAACGTTGGTACGGGCAAGGGGCTGGTGGGGGTGGACGGGGCGGCCCAAGCGGGGATGATCCGGGCGGAGCTGAAGGCGATCAGCGAGCTGGACCGGTCGCTGCTGATTGCCCAGTTCGCGCCGGTGGAGTTGCCCTGCGCCTGCACCAGGGCATGCTGCTCGGGCAACCGGCCCAACGTGGAGTGGGCGGACGCGGTGAGCTACCTGACGGAACACACGACCTACCTGTTCGCCGGCCACCTGTCCAGCTACAAGCTGAGACGGACGCTGGTCGAGCGGCATTTCGGCGCGCACCGGGACATCCACGGGAAGAAGCTGACGATCGAGAGGCTGGCGCAGCAGTGCGACATCCACCGGCAGACCGTCTCGACACACCACCAGAAGCTGATGGCCTATTTCCGGGGCACCAAGGGTGTGAACGGGGCGGTGGGCGCCCAGGCGATTGCTTTGCAGCGCGCCGACGAACAGCTGCGCGATCGTGGCTTTGTGGGGATGGAGGAGGCGGCGTGACACCGACTGACCAAGAGTTCACCCACCAGCCCGAGGCTGGGCAATACGGTGACTGCCAGCGCGCCGTGCTGGCGTCCCTGCTGGATCTGCCGCGCGAGCAGGTGCCTCACTTCTACCGGGACGAGGTGGAGGGCGGCAAACCGTTCTGGGAGGCCGTGGCGGACTTCTGTGTGTCGCACGGCTACGTCTTTTTGCAGATCCCGACGGTGGCCAACATGTGGTCGAACAACCCCGTCTATCACGCCATCAGCGGGCCGTCGCCGCGCGGGAATGGCGTTTTCCATACGGTCGTGGGATGCAACGGCCAGATCGTGTTTGATCCCCACCCGTCGCGCGCTGGCCTGGCGGGTGATCCGTCCGAATGGCGATTTGAGTTCCTTGTGAGGTGCGGTGTGGTCGAGCGGGAGGCGGCATGAGCCAGTTCCTTCAGTGTCCACAATGCCGTGGTTACAACCTGGAACGGCAATGGTGCGACCTATGCAAAGGCGCTGGAATGATCCGCAACGAAGCGGAGTGCGCACCATCGGTCGTCGACGTTCTAACGTTTGCAGACGTGCTCCGCGAGCGCGCCCGCACAACGCAGGGAGAGAGCAAATGAGTGCCGTAGCACGTGTACGGATCGAAGTTGAAGTGGTGGTTGGAAGCTGGAGCGAGTCGGCCACTTTCGCGGAAACCAAGGATCAGGTGAAGCGCGAGGGCATCCAGATCGTGTGCGGCGCGCTGAAGGGTAAAGGCCGCATCATCGGCGATCCGACATGCAGCTTCGTCATGGTGGACGAGAAGGAGTAACGCAATGGCTGAGAAGTTGGATCTAGATGCGCTGGAGCGCGCCAACCTTGGCAGAGTGGTCCGCCCCGAGGACTGGATGGCGCTGCTGGCCTACGCCCGGACCCTCGAAGTGGATGCCCAGCGGTACGGGTTCTTGCGAAACAGGGCAAGGTCTGTTGATTGGTCGACGTCTCATGAAGCGGAAGGCTGCACGATTACGGCCCGCTTCTGCCGCGTAAGGCCTGTTGAAATGGACCAGAACATTGACGACGCCATGAAGCGCAGCGGGGAGCAGAAGGCATGAGGGAGGCCGAAAAGACGTGGTGGCGCTCCGAAGAGGAGATGACTGCCGAAATCGAGTCGATCAAGACGATGGACCAGCTCGGCGCGTTGCCGCTTGGGAAAGGGGTGATCGTCATTGGCCGGAAACTGCTCGCCTTGGAGGCGGCTATGCGTGAACTGGCAGCGAAGGTGAAGAAATGAACGAAGCACAAGAACAACTCGGCCAGCTGGTCGACCGACTGGATGCCATCGGCCATGCGCTGCAGATCCCAATGCCTGCCCAGTTGCATGTCGACAACCTGAAATTCGTGCTGCCCGACCTCGTAATCGAGCTGAAGGATGTGTTTGTCAAGGTGACTGGCGCCAACCCGTGGGCCTGACTTGCAACTTCTCCTTGACCTTTCGACATTTTGTGTCGAAAATAGGCCTCATTCTGATACACCGCAGAATTGCCTCCAAAGCCCGCTAAGCCGAAAGCCAGCGGGCTTTTTGCTTTGGTGCATCGGGGTTTGTAGCACCCCAATTCCGCTGTCCCGTCTGTCTCCTCCCGGTAGTTGCCTCGGGTTTGGGTATGCCGGCCGTTGGCCGCCGTACCCGTTTCTTCTTCGTGCTGTTGGATTCCCGCCATGATGCCTCCGATCAATACCAAGCACACCAATGTCGTGCTGGGGGCGCCAGCGGACTGGGACCCAGCAGTCCATGGTCAGTGCATTGGCCTGCCTGCGCACCGTGACCCATCCACTGGGCTATGGCATTCGTTCTGGCAGCCCACTGAGCAGGACATTGCAAACATCTTGGCTGGCTCATCTATCAGGCTGACGGTGTTCAGTGGTGCGCATCCGCCTGTGTCCATCTCCGTCACTGACGGACTCGGCGAGGTGTGACATGGAGGGGAAGAAGCGAGGCAAGCTGGCCATGCTTGGCACCAGGCTGGCCATGGCGCAGCCTAGGACCGCGTCCGTGGCTCCAACCCAGAGCGAACAGCGCATGACTGGTCGACGGCTGCAGGCACGACGCGAGCGCGTGTGGACCAATGACCCAGCGTGCGCTGAGTGCGGTCGCGTGACTGAGTACCCGTCTGGCTTCGAACTGGACCACAAGGTGCCGCTGCATCAGGGTGGTGCTGACACCGAGGCGAACTGCCAGGTGCTGTGCTCAGGGCCGGATGGGTGCCACGCCCGCAAGACGGCTCGGGACCTCGGTCACAAGGCGCGTCAGCCCCGCTAAATGTTACGCATGCGGCACGCTGACGTGCATTGAAGGGCATCGAAGCGCACAATTCGCATGAGGGGAGGGGGCGGTGCAATCTTCCCAGCCTTTTGGGCCGGAAACCACACGTTCTCTCACGCGCAGAAAATTTCCCCTCCCATGGAATTTGTTAATGGGCTTAACACGGCGACCGCGTTAAGAAATCGGCGCAAACCGTTGAGCGCAAACGGTAAACGTCCACCGCGATGTTTAACTTTTGGCCCGCACTGAGCGGGGTTTCACATGGCTCTTACCGGCAGGAAGCAGAAGTTTGCCGAGGCTAAGGGTAGGGGCATGTCCAACAAGGACGCCGCGATCCAAGCTGGCTATAGCGCAGCGTCGGCGGCGGCGGCTGGCTCGCGCCTCGCGAAGGATCCGGACGTGCTGGCGTACCTGGAGCGCAAGGCTAAGGTCAAGGCGCCCAAGAAGGCCGCGCCAACCGCAAAGGCAGCGGGCACCAAACCAACCCAGCCCCCGCAGGAACCTCCTGGATTGGACGATGAGGCCGAGACGATCTGGGCGCAGGCGACCCAGTTCTCCGACCCCAAGGCGTTCCTGAAAGCGGCGATGAACGACAACTTGACGGAGCCGAAGCTGCGGGTCTTCGCAGCGAATGCGCTGATGCCGTACTTCCACAAGAAGTTGGGTGACACAGGGAAGAAGGAGCAGGCAGCAGCTGATGCGAAGAAGGCCGCGGGACGATTCGCGCCAGCAGCGCCGCCTAGGCTGGCTGCAGCTGGCGGCAAGAAGGTGTGAGTATGGAATGGTCGACCGCTTGCACCGACTGGGAAGCCAGGCTGGTTGGGCGGAAGTCGATTATCCCCCCACCGATCTTTGTTGACGAAGCCGAGCGTGCACTTTCCATCTTCAAGGAGTTGCGAGTCGTCGATTTGCCTGGCAAGCCGACATTTGGCGAGTGCAGCGAGGAGTGGGTATTCGACTTTGTTAGAGCCATCTTCGGTGGCTACGATTCGGATACCGGCAAGCAGCTGATCCGCGAATACGGGCTGCTGATCAGCAAGAAGAACACAAAGTCCACCATCGCCGCCGGCGTCATGCTGACGGCGTTAATCCTCTGCTGGCGGGAGGAGGAAGAGCATCTGATCCTCGCGCCAACGAAAGAGGTAGCGGACAACAGTTTCAAGCCGGCCGCGAGCATGGTCCGAGAGGACGAAGAGCTATCGGCAATGTTCCACATTCAGGACCACATCCGGACCATTACCCATCGGGTGAGCCGGAACAGCCTGAAGGTGGTGGCCGCAGACACGGACACCGTGTCAGGCAAGAAGTCAGGCAAGGTGCTGGTGGACGAGCTTTGGCTCTTCGGCAAGCGTGCCAATGCCAGCGCAATGTTCATGGAAGCGCTTGGCGGCCAGGTGTCGCGGGATGAAGGGTGGGTGATCTATCTGACCACCCAGTCCGACGACTCCCCGGCCGGCGTCTTCAAGGAGAAGCTGGACTACTGGCGCGATGTCCGCGATGGGAAGATCGTCGATCCCAAGACTCTGCCGGTCCTTTACGAGTTCCCGCAGCGGCTGATAGACGCCAAGTCCTATCTGGATCCGCAGTACTTCTACGTCACGAACCCGAACATCGGCCGATCTGTCAGCGCCGAGTGGTTGGAAGACCAGCTGCGGAAGGTCCTGCAAAAAACTGACGGAACCCTCCAGCAGTTCCTCGCGAAGCACCTCAACGTAGAAATTGGCTTGAACCTACGGTCAGATCGTTGGGCGGGTGCCGATTTCTGGATTGTCCGAACTGATCGACGGCTGGTACTGGACGACATCTTTGATCGTTCAGAGGTGGTCACAGCCGGCATTGATGGCGGCGGCCTGGATGACTTGCTTGGAGCGGGGGTCATTGGCCGAGAGCGCGGCACTGGTCACTGGTTGCACTGGGGAAAGGCGTGGGCGCACAAGACCGTGCTGGACCGTCGCAAGACAGAAGCTCCCCGCTTCCGGGACTTCGAGCGTGAGAGCGATCTGATGATCGTGGAGCAACTTGGAGAAGATGTTGACGACCTTTCTTCCATCATGGCGAAGGTCTACGCCACCGGGTTGCTAGAAAAGATCGGTGTGGATCCTAGCGGGGTCAACTTCGATGACGAGTTGGTTACCGCTGGCATTCCGGCAGACATGCTGATCGGCATTTCTCAGGGCTGGAAGCTCGGCGGCACCATCAAGACGGTCGAGCGCAAGCTGGCCGAAGGCACGTTCTGGCACGGCGGCCGGCCAATGATGGCCTGGTGCGTTGGTAACGCGAAAGTCGAGCAGCGGGCCAACGGCATCCTCATCACGAAGCAGGCGAGCGGGACGGCCAAGATCGACCCGCTGATGGCGCTACTGAATGCGGCGCACCTCATGAGCCTGAACCCCGGGTCGAAAGAAATCACGCAAGGTTTCGTGGACTTGAACGCATGACCAATACTCTCAACCGTACGGCGCCGGAAGGTTCGCGCATCCTGTCGGAGTGGGTCAGCTCGCGTCCCGGTGCCGCACAGCGAGCAGGCGTCAAGGCTCTGTCAAGTGCTTCCGACAGCGCCAACTTTGATGCGTTGTTTCACCCGATTCGTTCAGCGTCTGGCTATCCGGTCAATGACCGCACGGCGATGTTGGTGAGTACGGTGTATGCCTGCCTGACGAAGATCGCGGGCGCCGTGCTGCAGTTGCCTCTGAACCAGTATCGGTTGGATGAGCATGGAGATCGGCGTGAGGCGGCTCGCAATCCTCTCTGGTGGCTCCTGAACGAGTCCCCCGCGCCGGCGTGGACAGCGGCGAGTTGGAAGGAGTGGATCGTCCGCTGCGTCCATCTGCGAGGTGACCAGCACACGGAAATCCTTCGGAGCAAGCGGCTCAGCAGCTTTGGCGAAATTGTTGGCTTCAAGGTCCATCACCCCGACTATTCGACGGCTCGTCGGGTCGGAGACAGGCTGGTGTACGACGTCCAGGACATCAATACCGGTCGCATCTATACCGTCGACCAGGACGACATGCTGCATTTCTCTGGATTCGGGTTCGACGGACTCCGGTCCGTCAGCGCAATCCAGCATGCCGCGCGGACTGGCATCGGGAACAGCCTGGCAGCCGGCGAGTACACCGGCAAGTCGATCGGTGAGGGCGCGATGCCCCAGATTGCGTTGCGCTACCCCAACAAGATGGGGCCGGAACAGCAGAAGCTTCTACGGAATAGCTTCGAGGCCACATATGGATCGGGCGCCGGAAACCGCAAGCTACCGCTGGTGCTGACTGAGGGGGCGGATGTCCACGAAATGAGCATCAGTCCGGTCGATATGCAACTGATCGAATCGCGCCGGTTCGAGCGCGAGGACATCTGCCAAGCGTTGGGCGTGCCGCCGGTACTGATCGGCGAAAACGAGAAGACGTCGAGCTGGGGTTCCGGGATCGAGCAGATCACTATCGGCTTTGTCCGGTACACGATCAAGCCGCACTTGGGGCGGTGGGCCGAGGAACTGAACCGCAAGCTGTTCAGGAATGCTGGCCCATTTCTGGAGTTCGACCTGGAAGAGTTGTTGCTTGGCGACAGCAAGGCGCAAGCTGAGGCTGACCGCGCTGCATTGGGCGGGCCTGGCTCTGGAAACGGCTACAAGACGGTCAACGAGGTCCGCCGGTCGCGGAATCTCCCACCTAAGCCCGGCGGCGATGTGTTGTTCGTGGCCGAAGCAAAGACACCGGCGGCGAAGCCCGCGAAGGATCCCAATGAAGGTCAATAAGCTGCTGCAACTGCTGAAGGAAAACCAGAGCGGCGATGCTCCTGCAATCCGCAGCGAGGTCGCCGCCGACGGCGTGCACGTCTACATCTATGACGTCATCGACAGCTACTGGGGCGCTTCGGCGGCGAGCCTCGTGAATGCGTTGGCCGATGCGGCTGGCAAAACGATTCACCTGCACATCAACAGTCCAGGTGGCGACGTCTTCGAGGCCCGGGCCATGGCGGCAGCGATTGTCGGGCATGCGGGTCGGGTGGTGGCCCATATCGAGGGCGTTGCGGCGTCTGCAGCCACCTACCTCGCGCTGTCCGCCAACGAAGTGCGCATGACAGATGGCAGTCTATTCATGGTGCACAACTCCTGGACGCTGGCGATGGGTGACCGCTCCGAGTTGCGGACCACGGCTGACCTTCTGGAGAAGATCGACGGCACGATTGCTGCGGACTATGGCCGCAAGACGGGTGCTGCTGCCGACCAGATCGCAGCATGGATGGATGCCGAGACGTGGTTCACGGCCCAGGAGGCCCTGGACGCGAAATTCATCGACGCGATCGACCCGACGTCCAAAGCCAGCGCCGAGGCACGCTGGAACCTGTCCGCCTATGCCAATGCCCCGAAGCTGAAGGAAAAGGTACCGTCTTCGCAAGAACTGAACGAGCAAGTCACCGCGCAACTCGTGCACAACCGAAACCGGCTTCGCCTGATGGCGCAGGCCGAACCGATCTGACGCGACTCCCGCGTGAGACCGAGCCACCCATCCCGGGTGGCTTTTTTTTCATCTCGTTCCCTGGAAAGGAAGAACAAATGAGCATCCAAGCACTGCGGGAGCGTCTTGCCGCTTCCAATAAAGCCGCCAACCAACTGCTGGCCGAGAAGGGGGACCAGACCTGGTCGAAGGCCGACCAGGACGCGTTCGACGCCCATATGGACGAGTCGGAGCGCATCAAGACCCAGATTGCGGCGCACGAGCGCATGATTGCCGACGGCCGTGACGCCGACTTCGCCGATGCGGCGGCGCGCGCATTGAAATCCGGCGGTGGCAACGGCCTGAGCGTCAAGGACGCTGTGGCCATCTACCTGCGCCACGGCGACAAGGTATCTGCGGAGCAAGCCGTGCAGATCCGCAACGCAATGAGCACCACGACGGGCTCGGAAGGTGGCTTCACGGTCGCCACCGAGGTTCCAAAGATGGTGATCGACGCGCTGAAGGCCTTCGGCGGCATGCGCGAGGTCGCCGACGGCATCACGACCGATGCGGGCAATGACTGGCAGTACCCGGCCAGCGACGGCACCTCCGAAGTCGGTGAAATCGTCGGCCAGAACACGCCGGCGTCGTCCGGGGACATCACGTTCAACCAGGTCCCGCTGGTCGTCTACAAGTACAGCTCGAAGAAGATCGCACTGCCGTGGGAACTCATCCAAGACAGCGCCATCGACGTGGTGGCGTTTGTGGTGAATCGCCTGGCGCAGCGCCTGGGCCGCATCACCAACCAACACTACACGGTCGGCACCGGTACCGGCCAGCCATGGGGCGTCATGGCACGCGCAAGTTCCGGAAAGGTCGGCACCACGGGCCAGACGGCAAATGTGATCTATGACGACCTGGTCGATCTCAAGCACAGCGTCAACCGCGCTTACCGCAATGGTGCTCGCTTCATGATGGCCGACAGTTCCATCAAGGTGGTCCGCAAGATCAAGGACACCTCGGGTCGGCCGATCTTCACGCCTGGCTACGAATACGGCATCACCCAGGATACCCCTGACCTTCTCCTGGGCGACCCGATCACCGTGAACGATGACGTGGCGGCCATGGCGGCAAACGCGAAGTCGATCGCCTACGGCAACTTCAAGCAGTACGTCATCCGCGACGTGATGGAAACCATCATCCGCCGGTTCGACGACAGCGCCTTCGCGCTGAACGGTCAGGTGGGTTTCTGCGGCTGGCAGCGTTCGGGCGGCAACCTGCTCGACCCCAACGCCGTCAAGTATTACCAGAACAGCGCCACCTAACCGGCCGGCGGAGCCCCGCCAGTCCAGGCGGGGCTTCCCCCCCCCCATCCTGTAACGCAATCGGAGATGAATGATGGCAAAAGGTCAAGTGAAGGCTCGCGTGCTGGTGGATTGCGAGCATGGAAAGTCGAATGACGTCGTGACGCTCGACGCCACAGTTGCGGCGGCGGCCCAAAAGGCTGGCATCGTCGATACGGACAGTGCCGCTGTGGCCTACGCGGAAGGGAAGACCGCTTCCGCTGAGCCGGCCGCCGAAACGTCGACGGCTGCAGGCGACGACACCGGCGCCGCCGCGTAGTCAATGCCCCTCAAGTTGAAGACGCCGGCGTCTGTACTCCCGGTATCCCTGCAAGAGGCGAAGTTGCACTGCAGGGTTATCGCGGATACGGCAGACATGTCGCCACATCCGGACGACGAGCTGATCGAGGCTTATATTGTGGCGGCGACCCAGGACGCCGAGCATCTGATGGGCCGGGCGGTCATGCCACAGAAATGGCTTCTTACCCTCGACGGCTTCGCCCCCGAAATCGCACTGCAGAGGCCACCAGTCACGGCAATCGACCTGATTGAGTACTTTGACGGCGCCTCCGGGGGGCTCCTGACTTTGCCGGCGGACGCGTATCAGCTTCTGAGCGGTAGCGATTACACCGCCGCGGTGGTCCCTGCATACGGCCAGCAGTGGCCAACGACCAGAGTTCAACCGGAAGCGGTGCGGATCACGTTCTCGTGCGGCTATGGCGATGGTGGCGGCGTGCCAGAACTGATCAAGGCGTGGATCAAGTTGCGTATCGGCTCCCTGTACGCGAACCGTGAGGCATGGACGGTCGGCCAGCCGATTGAGCGCAACGAGCACGTCGACTTTCTGCTTGATCGTTACCGGGTATGGCAGCTATGAGAGCCGGCCCACTCAACCGAGTAGTCCGGATCGAAAGGCCGACTGGCGGCCAGGATAGTCTCGGCCAGCCGATCATCGCTTGGGCGGCGGTGGCGACCGTCTGGGCGGACATCCGACACCAGAGTGGTCTGGAGACCGTGAAGGCCGATCAGCCAACGTCCGTGGTCAAGGTGAGTATCCGTATCCGTTATCGCTCCGATCTCGACGCGTCAATGCGTGTGGTCTACGGTGCGTCTGTGTACGACATTCGGGCGGTGCTCCCGGACGAGCGCGGCCGCGAGTACCTTGATTTGGCGTGCGAAATTGGAGCGTCCAATGGCTGAGTCTGCTGAGGCCATCGTGGCGACTGCGTTACGGGCGACTGGGATCCCGTTCTATCCCGACGTCGGGCAGATGGGCTCTACTGGGTCATACCTGACTTACCAGTCGGTCGGCGGCCAGGACGTCAACGACATGTCTGGCCCTGCTGATCTGGAGAACGCCCGGATGCAGGTCAACGCGTGGGCGGTGACCCGCGCGGGCGCAATAGCCGCCTTGCGTAGCGCGCGAACCGCGCTGGTGGCGGTCGGTGGCCTCCCAATCGGAGCGCCGGTAAGTACATACGAATCGGACACCAAGCTATACGGATCCCGGCTGGACTTCAGCCTGTGGTTCAAGCCGTAACGAGAACGGCTTCTTCCTTGCCCGCTCTGCGCGGGCTTTTTTACTTTTGACGAGGTCAAAATGCCATCCACCGCAATTTCCGCGCAGGGCTCCAAGCTCGAAATCGCCAGCACGGCGGGCTCGGGCAAGACGATTTCCGCTGTCGCGGTCGGATTTCCCACGGTTCTGACGTCCGCAGCACACGGCCTCAGCAACGGCGACGTTGTGACGCTGGCTGGCCTGACTGGCGCCGATGCGGCGCTGCTGAATGGCCAGACCGCCGTGGTCAAGTACAAGTCGGCGAACACGATCGCCGTGGACATCGACACGACCGGCAAGACGATCACCGCCGCCGGCACGTTCACCCCGCTGGGTTGGACGAAGGTCGAGAACCTGGTGTCGTTCAAGGGATTCGATGGCCAGGCCAGCGAGCTGGACGTCACCGACCTTGATTCGTCGGCCAAGGAGTTCATGCTCGGCCTGCAGGACTGGGGCACCTTCAGCTTCGATGTGAACCGCGACATGACCGATCCCGGCCAGCAAGCTGTGGACGCCTCGAAGCGCGCGGGCACGCAGAAGCCATACAAGCTGACATTGCCGAATGGCAAGACAAAGACCTTCAACGCCTACTGCAAGAACAGCCCGCTGGAAGGCGGTGTTGACCAGGTGTTGAAGACCTCGGGCGTGACGCTCCGTATTACTGGCGACGTGGTGGACGCATAACATGGGCATGCTAACGAAAGCGGCAATTCTGGCCGCTGCGGACCTCGAAACGAAAGACGTCGAGGTCCCCGAGTGGGGCGGTACCGTTCGTGTCGCCATGATGTCCGGCAGAGCGCGCGACGAGTTCTTCGGGCACCAGGGCGAAGACAAGGTTCCGTACAGTCAGTTCGCCGCCAGAGTGCTGGTGGCTACCGTTGTCGGCGACGATGGCAAGCCGCTTTTTGATGCTGAGGACATCGAAGCGCTGCGGGCGAAGAGCCAAACGGCGATGGACAAAGTCCTTGCGGTGTCGCTCAAGCTGAACGGCATCGGAGGCGACGCCGGTGAGGAGGCAGTAAAAAACTCCGTCGCCGCCCCGAGCGGCGATTCTGGTTCCGCCTCGCCCTTGCCCTCGGAAAGTCAGTAGCTGAGGCTCAGGCCTCCATTTCTAGCGCCGAGTTTAATGAGTGGAAGGCCTTCTTCAACCTGGAGCCCTGGGGCAGTCACTACGACGACCTCCGGGCCGGGGTGGTGGCATCGATGATCGGCAACGTGCATCGCGACCGGCAAAAACAGGCGACGCCGTTCGGTGATCTGGACTTCATTCCGTGGAATGAGCTTTCGCGCGCTGGCCGCTCAGCGGAGCCCATCTTGCTGGACGATGCGGAAGCCCAGTCGAACCTGATCGATCAGACGATGTTCCCAAAGAGGCAGTAATGGCCAAGCCAAGATCCGTCACGGTCGAGAACGAGGCCGCCCTGAAGGCGGTGCTCAACGACCTGGACGAGATCGCCAGCGAGTCGGTGCTCCGCCAGGCCGCCGTGGCCGGCGTGCGCGAGATTCATGCCGAAGTGAAACTGCGCGCGCCGGTCGACAAGGGCATCTATGAGGGAAAGCAGAGCAAACGCCCGTTCGGGTTCCTGCGCGAACACATCATCATCGCCTACGACGAAGAGACGTCTATTCCCGGCAGGCTAGCCTCCTACATCGTAACGTGGTCCAAGGAAGCGTTCTACGGTCGGTTCCTGGAGTACGGCACGTCGAAGATGGCGGCGCAGCCGTTCCTCCGACCCGGCTTCGAGGCAAAGCGGAAAGCGGCTGCCGCCGCAGTCGACGAGGTTATTCAGAAGAAGGCGAAGGAGTTTTCCGGTGGCAAATGAAACCGTAGTTCGCGTCACGGCTGACGCCAGCGGATACAAGGCCGAACTGGACAAGGCGCGGGCCAGCGCCGACGCCTTCATTGCGAAGCAGGAAGAGGCCGCACGCCGCACCAAGGCGGCACAGGATGCGGTCGCGGAGGCGGCAAAGAACGGCTCGGACGCCAGCGCCCGGGCGATCAACGCATACGTGCAACAGGTCGCGCGGCTGTCGGAGTCTGCGGGAAAGACTCGCGTGCAACTGCTTGAGCAAAAGGCCGCCCAGCTCGGCGTGACCGAGGCCGTCGCCGATTACCTGAACAAGCTGAAGGAGGTAGAGCGCAACTCCGGCGGCGGAAAGAAGGTCCAGGATGCGCTCGACGGCGTAGGCGTCTCGGCCAAGCAGACGGCCGCCGCCATGCGCATGGTGCCGGCCCAGATGACCGACATCGTGACGCAGCTCGCCGGTGGCCAGAGTCCGCTGCTGATCCTGACGCAACAAGGTGGACAGTTGAAGGACATGTTCGGCGGCATTGGCCCAGCAGTGCGAGCAGTGGGCACCTACGTCGCGGGCCTGATCAACCCCTTGACCATCACGGCCGCCGCTGCGGCGGCGCTGGGCTATGCGTTCTACGCGGGCAACAAGGAGGCGAAGGAGTTCAACAACACGCTGGCGCTGACGGGAAACTACGCCGCCCAGACAGCTTCGTCGTTCCAGGGGCTGGCCCGCCAGGTGGCATCGGACGCGAATTCGTCGTTCGGCGATGCGCGAGACGTGCTGCTGGACCTGACGAAGAGCGGTCGCTACACGGCCAGCGAGATGGAATCGCTGGCCGCGGTGATCCTCCGAACGTCCCGGGCAACGGGCGAATCGCTGGAAAACGTCAGCAAGGACTACGCCAAGCTGGCCGAGGACCCGGCGAAGTGGGCGGCAGAGCACAACCAGTCCATGCACTTCATGGACGTGGCCACCTACCAGCACATCGTTGCACTGCAGGAATCCGGGGACAAGCATGCAGCCCTGAAAGCGGTGATTGACGCCACCACGGCTCAGGTGGCCAGTTCCTCGGTCGCAAACCTATCCAAGGCGGAGCAGGCCTGGCGCAGTGCAACCGCGGCTGTCTCCCGTTTCTGGGAGGAAACCAAGAAGGGCCTGTCTACCGGCCCGACGCTGCAGGACCGCATCGACACGCTGATGGGGGAGCGCAGCGGTATCCAGAGCAACCCGCTGGCCGCCGGCCGCGTCAAGCAAATCGATCAGCAGGTAGCGCTGCTGCAGGAGCAGCAGCGCATCGAGCAACGTGCTGCTGAGACGCAGGCGGCGAACGCCAAGCGGCAGGAAGCTGCCATCGCCGCCCAGCAGCGCGTCGACAAGATGGCCGACACGGTGATGTCGAACGCGCAGCGCCGCCAGAAGGAACTGGAGAAGCTGCAGAAGGACCGCGCAGACATCCTGGCCGGCGGCGGAAAATTCTCGGACGAGGATTACGCCAAGCTGGTGGCCGGCATCAACGACAAGTACAAGGACCCGAAGACAGCCAAGCCAAAGGCGTACCAGGATGACGCTGCTGCACGGTACATCCAGCAGCTGAGGGATCAGGACGCCGCCACGCGTGCGGCGCTGGAGTCGGCGGATAAGCTGACTGGCGCCGAGAAGCAGCAGGCCGAGTTTCTGGAGAAGATCGCGGATCTGAAGGGAAAGGCGATCCTCACAGCCGAGCAAAAGAGCCTCCTGGCAAACGAGGGCGCCATCAAGCAGCAACTGGCTCTCAACGTCGAGCACGAGCGCCAACTAAAGCTAAAGGAGGACATCGGCAAGCTGGAGGAGCGGTCTGCGGCGGTCAATGCGCAAATTGGCAACTACCAGAAGTCGCAGGCCGAGCAGTACCAGCGACAGCTGGACGCAATTGGGCGCGGCGGCGAGGCACAACGGCAGGCAGAGGCGGTCAAGTCCATCTACACGCAGTACCAGAACCTGCAACTGCAATTGGAAAAAGCGACGCCTGCAGCGGCGCGCAACTCCGAGGCCTACGTAAAGGCGCAGAAGGACATCAGCGATGGCCTCCAGCAGTCGTTGGCCGACTATGACACCTACTATTCGACGCTTCGCGAGAAGCAAACGGACTGGGTTAACGGCGCGACCGAGGCGATGGCCAACTACGCGGACTCGTCCCGGAATGCCATGGCTCAGGCGAGCGGCGCCGCGACCAATGCCTTCAAGAGGATGGAGGACGGCATCGTATCGTTCGCAACCACTGGAAAGTTCAACTTCGGCGACTTTGCCCAAGCCGTGATTGCCGACCTGATTCGCATCCAGGCGCGGGCTGCGCTGTCAGGGCTGTTCACGCAACTCGGTGGCCTGATCATGGGGGTAGCGGGCGGCGCGGCGGGGACGGATACCGGAACGGCCGGAGTTTCCAGCACGTCGCCAGTTGACATGTCTTCGGTGCAAGGCATCGAACTGCGCGCGGCGGGCGGTCCGGTAAGTGCCGGGCAGCCGTATATCGTCGGGGAGGTGGGACCGGAGCTGTTCGTGCCGCCAGCATCGGGCAGCATCGTACCGAACAGTGCGTTGGGTGGCGCAGGCGCGGCCGGTGGTGGCGATGTCACGATCATTCAGCATATCAGCATCGATAGTCGGTCCGACCAAGCGTCGATCTTGCAGGCCATGAAAGCGGCAAAGGATGCGGCTGTCGCCGAAGTGAAGTCCAACCTGTCCCGCGGCGGTGACATGAAAAGTCTAGTGGGGAGGTGATATGGCGACTTTGGACTGGCCAGCGTTGTTGGTCCCGTCGAAGGCGACGTGGGGTCTGCAGTCGAACACGGAGACGTTCACCTCGCCGCTGAATCGGTCCGTGCAGACGGTCGAGCGGCCTGGTGCTCGATGGAAAGTGTCGCTGGAGTTTCCGCCGATGACTGCGGCGGATACTGGCCGCATGGAGGCCTTTCTCGCATCGCTGGGCGGCATGGCTGGCAGGTTCACGCTTTGGCCCCATGGACGTCCTGGAAACTCCAGCTTCGCACCGCTCGTGAACGGTGCAATGTCCAATTTCAAGTTGCTTCCGACGAAGTCGTGGC
>Ga0102594_1000380_pt1 | contig 46211 bp, 33 predicted proteins | sample AraplaCol_mLB_r2_2_FD_76863 | JGI IMG/M metagenome (GOLD analysis project Ga0102594, IMG submission 76863) | Arabidopsis root microbial communities from North Carolina, USA - plate scrape MF_Col_mLB_r2 (SPADES assembly) (version 2) | ecosystem: Host-associated > Plants > Roots > Endosphere...
TTCACTGTCCAGGACCTGTTCACCCTGGCGCCGGTTGGACACGCCGGTCAGCCCGTCGAAAGGCGTGATTTGCGTGATCTCCAGGCCCAGGGCGTTGTTCTGGTGGCGCAGGTCGCTCATCACCATGCCAAAACTGATCAGTTGCGCAGCCGAGCCGAAGCAGCTGAAATGCTCGCGGCTCATCACCAGCGGCCGGTCAAACAGCATGCAGATCGCACCCAACAGGGGACCGCCGGGCTCGCCGCGCAGCGGGAAGGCCAGCAGCATGTGCACGCCCTGCTCTTCCAGCATTGCCGTCAGTTCCGGATCGCCCGCCTTGGACGGCGCATCAAGCAGCACCATCTCGCCGCGCCGCACCGGTGCTTCAAGCAGTTCGTCACGTCCGCCCAGCACTTCCTTGATATCGAGGTCGACTCGCCCGTCCTGGGCCACCAGCCGCAATGCGCCATCGTCGACCGCCTGCAGCAGGGATGCGTGGCAGATACCCGGATAACTGCACAGTGCATTGCAGATGCGGGCCCCCATCCGTTCGATTTCTTCCGAGCCGTAAAGAGCACGCTGCAAGCTGCGCTGGATGGCCAGCAAATCGTTCAAGTCCGCTTCCAGGTCCAGCAGGTGCTGCTGCGCCGACGCCTTGGTATTGGCCGCGGGCGCCAACAGCCCGGTCACCGCCTCCAGCAATTCTTCCGGCGCAATCGGCGTGATACGGTAAGTCAGAGGGCCTTGCGCCATCAACTCAGCCATTGTCGAGGAGCGTGTGAATGGGCACAGCACCAGGACCGGCGCGCCGGCGCGGCTGCGCACCAATGCAGCCAGCTCATTGCCGGCCGCCATCGCGGGGCCATCGAGGTCGATGATGAGCAGGGAAATCTTGTTGTGCGCCATCGCATAGCGTGCGCTGGCAATGCTGTCCGCAGTCAGCAAACGATCGAACGACTCAGCGCAAGCCGTCATGAATTCCTGGCGTCGCGCGGGATCGGGATGGAGGAAAAGGCCGGTACGTTGACGGCGGCCCGCAGCAGTAGGCATTGGATTAGTTTGCCACAAGTTCACTCCAGACAACATCCCTATTTATGTGTGGGAGCGCACGGTTAGCAACGTTGCTGGGGCGAATACTGGACTTCCGAGCACAGGAGGAAGTCATGGGCAATTCGCAGCAAAAGACTGGCGCGGGCAGCGAACAGCGCACCGTCCAGCAAGAGCAGGACCAGCGCGACGCAGCCAGGCCAAAAAGCGAGGAAAAGAAACAGCCCGCACAAGCTGGAACGCACGATTTCCCAGCGCCGCCGCTGCCCGGACAACACCTGGAAAAGCCCGGCATTGAACAGCAAATGCAGTTGAAGCCGCAGTTCATGGCGCCCGGCTACTGCGGCAGCGGCAAGCTGGCCGGCATGGCCGCATTGATTACCGGCGGCGATTCCGGGATCGGCCGCGCGATTGCCGTCCTGTATGCCCGTGAAGGCGCCGATGTCGCCCTGGTCTATTTGCCCGAGGAACAGGCCGATGCAGACGAGACCAAGGGCCATGTCGAAGCCGAGGGCCAGCGCTGCATCCTGATCCCGGGCGATGTGCGCGATCCCGGCTTTTGCCGCCATGCGGTCGATGAGATGCTGCATGCCTTCGGGCAGATCGATATCCTGGTCAACAATGCCGCTTTCCAGGAACATGCCGGATCACTCGAGGAACTGTCGGAAGAACGCTTCGACCTGACCATGAAGACCAATATCTACGGTTACTTCCACATGGCCAAGGCAGCGCTGCCGCATATGAAACGCGGCAGTTCGATCCTGAATACCGGTTCGGTAGTCGGCTTGCGCGGCTCGAAAAAGCTGCTGGACTACTCGACCACCAAAGGCGCCATCCACGCATTCACGATGTCGCTGGCATCCAACCTGCTGGAGAAAGGCATCCGCGTCAACGCGGTAGCGCCCGGGCCGGTATGGACGCCCTTGAATCCGGCCGACCAGTCGCCCGACAAGATCAAGGAATTCGGCTCGCAGACCGATATGCACCGCCCCGCACAGCCGGAGGAAATTTCCCCCGCCTTCGTGTTCCTGGCGGCGCCTTCGTGTGCAAGCTACATCACCGGTATCGTTTTACCGATCACCGGAAGTATCGGAGAGTAAACATGGCACGAGCACTCTGGAAAGGCGCGATCAGTTTCGGCCTGGTGCACATTCCGGTGGAGCTGCACAAGGCAGTCGAATCGCACGACCTGGACCTGACCATGCTGGACAAGCGGGACTTCTCGCCGATCGGCTTCAAGCGCTACAACAAGGGCACCGGCAAGGAAGTCACCTGGGACAATATCGTCAAAGGCTACGAGTATTCAGATGGCGAGTACGTCGTTCTCAGCGACGAAGATTTGCGGCTGGCAAATCCCAAGGCGACACAGACCATCGACATCATAGCCTTCGTGGATGCCGACTCGGTTCCGCTGACCTTCTTTGAAACGCCCTACTACCTCTCCCCCGGACGCGGTGGCGACAAGGTCTATGCCTTGCTGCGCGAAACGCTGAGCAAAGCCGGCAGGATTGCGATTGCGACGGTGGTGATCCGCACGCGGCAACACTTGTGCGCCCTGGTATCCGTTGGCGACGGCATCATTATGAATACGCTGCGTTATGCGACCGAAATTCGCAACCCCGAAGACCTCAAGCTGCCGGGCCATTCCGGCATCACCGACAAGGAGCTGAAGATGGCCCTGTCGCTGGTTGAGGAAATGAGCGAGAAGTGGAACCCCAAGGGATACCACGACACCTACCGCGAAGACGTGCTCAAGCTGGTCGAGAAGAAAGTCAAAGCCGGCCAGACCCACACGCTGACCGAGCCGACCGGCGAAGCACCGGTGCCGAAAGCCAGCAACGTGGTCGACCTGGTCGCCTTGCTGAAGCAAAGCCTGGGATCGAAAGGCCGCTCCGCAGCCGCCGCTACCGAGGAGGAAGAGGACGAGGAAGAAGCAGCGCCACGCGCACCGCGCGCGCGCCGCAGCACCAGCACCGGCGCCAGCAAGGCCCGCAGCACCAGTTCCTCGCGCTCCACATCGTCGGCCAAGCCCGCCGCCAAACGCACCAGCACAGCCAAGAGCTCCGCCAAGTCCACCAGCACACGCCGCAAGGCCGCCTAGCCTATCCTACCGCGCCGATTGCCTTCATCGCCGGCGCCAGGCCGACAGCGGCTTTCGCATAATCGGCCCACGGCGCATTGCCGACATCCAGCCGCGTATGCGCCGTCGCCACGGTCCAATGATCGCCGCCGCGCAAGCCGGCCAGTTCGTCCCAGCCGACGGGCACTGATATGCCGAGCCCCGGCCGCGCGCGGGCAGACCACGCGGCGACGGTCGTCGCGCCGCGTCCATTCCGCAGGTAATCGATGAAGATCTTTCCGACCCGGTTTTTCGGCCCGCTTTTGACCGCAAACCTGTCCGGCAGCGTCGCCGCCATATGCTCCACCACCTGCTTGCTGAATGCTTTCACCGTGTCCCAGTCATAGTATGGCTTGATCGGCACCACCACATGCAACCCCTTGCCTCCACTGGTCTTGAGGAAGCACGGCAGCCCCAATTCATCCAGGAAGGCGTGCACCAGCTGCGCCGCTTCTTGCATCTGCGCCCATTCCACCCCACTGCCTGGGTCGAGGTCGAACAGGATGCGGTTTGGCTTCTCGTAGGTGCGGCCGGATGCATTCTGCGTGTGGAATTCAATCACATTGAACTGGGCCGCCGCCAGCAGGGCCTGGGTGGTGGCCACTTCCAGCATCGGCGGATGATCGGGGTCAAGCTCGCGCGGAAACTCCTTCAATCCTTTCAGCTTACTGACATCGGCGTGCTTCTGGAAGAACAGCTCGGCGCCAACGCCTTCCGGCGCGCGCAGCAGCGCCACGGGACGGCCCCTGGTGTGCTCCAGCATCAGATCGGCGACCAGGGCGTAATAGCGCACCACGTCGATCTTCTTCATGCCGCTGGCCGGGTCGACCAGCCGGTCCGGATTGGTGACCTTGAGTGAGGCGGGCAGTTTGCTATGCACGGTTTCCTCCTCCACATGAGCCGCCACTTCGCGGCTGATTTCGCCGGCTTTCTTATCCTTGCGCAGGCCCTGGAAGACGGAATGACGGATTGAACCGCCGCGCGTCCATTCGCCGAAGCTGACTTCCGCCACCAGTTGCGGCTTGACCCAATGCGCCTTGCGGGCAATGGCTTTGCTGGCCGCAAACGGACTCGCGTCGGCCTTCAGGCGCTTCAGTTTATCCGCAAGGTCGCGCAGGGTCTTGTCATTGAATCCGGTACCGACGTTGCCGGCGTAATGCAGCTCGCCATCCTTGCCGTAGACGCCGAGCAGCAGCGAACCGATGCCCGTGCGGCTTCCCTGCGGGTCAGTGTAGCCGCCAATGACGAACTCCTGGCGCTGGGCGCATTTGAGCTTGATCCAGTCACGCGAGCGGCGTTCGGTGTAGGTGGAGTCGCGGCGTTTGCCGATGACGCCTTCAAGGCCCATCTTGCAGGCGGCGGCCAGCATTTCGTCGGGAGAAGCCTGCAGGATGGCGCTCAGGCGCACCGTGTCGCCCTTGACCTTGGCCATCGCAGCTTCGAGCCTGAGGCGGCGCTCCTCAAGCGGCAGCTCACGCAAGTCCTCACCGTCAAGGTAAGGTACGTCGAACAGGAAGTAGACGATGTCTTTTGTCCGCTGGCCATCGAAGGCTTGCTGCAGCAGGCCGAAATCGGGTCGTCCTTCTTCGTTGTGGACCACGATTTCGCCGTCGTACCAGCCATCCGGCAGCCTGGCCTTGGCCAGCGCCGCGCGCAAGGGTTCGAGCTTGTGCGTCCAGTCGTTGCGGTTGCGGGTGTGCAGGGTGATGTCCCCGTCTTCGATGCGGGCCAGCAGGCGGTAGCCATCGTATTTGACCTCGAACAGCCAGTCGTCCGGCGTTGCAGGCGGGCCATCGACCAGGGTCGCCAGCTCGGGTTCCAGTTCCTTGGGCAAGCGTTTGACGCGCGGGGCTGCAGGCTTTTCCGCAACCGGTACGGCCGCCGCCGGGCCAAGCGACTTGACGCTGTCCGGCATTTCGTCCACTACGCTGAACTCCGCGGCCGGGCGGACGTATTCATCCTTTTCCTTAATCAGCAGCCAGGGCTCCTTGTCTTCACCCTTGCCGCGCATGCGCACCAGTGCCCAGCGGCCGTGCATCTTGTGGCCGTGAAGGTTGAACACCAGCTTGCCCGCCCGGTAGCCCTTGCGCGGGTCGTCGACCGGCTCCCAGGTGCCGCGGTCCCAGATGATGACCTTTCCCGCGCCGTACTGCTTCTCCGGAATCGTGCCTTCGAACTCGTTATAGGAAATCGGATGGTCCTCGACGTGCACCGCCATGCGCTTGTCATGGGTGTCGTAGCTGGGGCCTTTCGGCACCGCCCAACTCTTCATGGTGCCGTCGAGCTCCAGGCGGAAGTCGTAGTGCAGGCGACGCGCCCAATGTTTCTGGATAACGAAGGCCAGCCGCCCCCGTCCCGGCTGGCCTCCCCCTGCGGGTTCCGGCGTAATGCTGAAATCCCGCTTCGCCTTGTAAGTCTTTAGTGCGTCCGTCATAGGAACACTGTACGGGCAGCGCTGCGCCGGCACGGTTATCTGCCGCACTTTGTAAGCAGTTTTGGCAGATGTAACCATGTGTAAAGACCGTCAACTAGCGCGACTTTGGCATCGTTTTTAGGCTCAGTGACACGGCAATAGTGCATGACACCCTGAACGATTTACCCAATTCTCTCCGAGGAGCTTGACCATGAAGAAGACCATCGCCACCCTGATCGCCGGCCTGTTCGCAACCGCTGCCTTCGCCCAAGCCCCGGCTGCCGGCGGCCACGCAGCCAAGCCTGCCGCTGCCCCGATGCCTGCTGCTACCGCAGCCGCACCGGCAACGCCAGCAACTCCAGCTGTTCCAGCTACCCCGGCGGTTCCTGCTGAAAAAGGCGGCAAGGCGACTCCTGCAACTCCTGCTACCCCAGCCGTAGCTGCTACCCCAGCCTCCTCGGCCACCGCTGCTGCCCCAGCCGCATCGCACGAGCACTCCAGCGCCACCAAGGAAGTGAAAAAGACCAAGCACTCCAAAAAAACCGCTGCATCCAAAGAAGTAGCCGCTGCCAAGGAAGCCGCACCGGCTAAGTAATCCAGACCGCCGATTCCCCAGCCGCCAGCGCGCCTCCCGAATCCGCCTCCAAACCGGAATGGCGCGCTGGCCGAGCGGGGACCAATCGCGGCATTTTTCTCCCGGCCTGGCAGGGTTCTCCGCTGACCAGGCGGGCTTTTTTGCGTCTATCCAGTTGGGCACCGTCTCATTGGCATTCGTTGACAACCGATACGGACATTCCTTTGCGGCCTCGCACTCGTGCCAATCTTGGTTTCAACTTGGCGATTCGAATCTAACTTACTCCTTTACGGAAGAACGGAAAGTTGGTAAACCCATTCGTACCCACTGGAATTACATGGTGGCGCATCTCCATCCGAGCTCCCGGTAACTATCGAGACTTCTTTTCCTGCGGCTAGTGCCGTCAGTGCAATTGCCAACATTTGCTTTCTTTGAGTGGAAACATTGTCTCCTTCGCTAATGACGAAAAACGGTGATGGACCGCATCCATGCCATGAAGCTCCCTGAAACCTTATTAGCGTTTGGTTTCCATGAACAACTTTAATCTCAGCAATCTTGTCTTTCTGGGACCAAGCGTATGCGTTTGAAGTGAAAAGTGATGCAGCTAACGCATAGCAGTAGAACGCATTTCTCAATTTTAATTCTCCCATCGTTGGCTAACGTTTAACTTGAGATAACTGGCGCGAACTGCGCGCCCAGTTGATTGGAGGGTTGAATGAAGCGCTACGCGGACGATGAGGCACCCCCGGATTCAAAATGTAGCCTCGCCATCCGAAAATCATTCAAAAAAAAGAACAAAGATGTTATCGCGATACGCCAGCCTTTGTCGAAGCAAAATTCAAGGCTGCTTACTGACAGCTCGTGCAAGACCTGAAGCTAAACGGCCTAGGCACGCACCGTCGCCTTGCCCCGCACTTTGAGCCGCCGATAACTGCTGTGCCAAAATTCGATCATGGCCGGGCTGGATTACTGAGTTCCAGCCGGCGCTGGCAAGACGCTTACGGACGGCTGGACGCTTACCTCGTTCTTGATTTGCCCTCCGGTTCTCCAAAGTGTAAACCGAAGTTTGACCACGCCTTGCCAACTTTCATTAGTGGTCGCGCTGAACGCCTACCTGTCCAGATCAAATTTGTGGGCACAAATGCCGTGCCAAAATTGGATCATCGCAGGGCGTGATTAATGCGTCCAGACGGTGCTGGCAAGACGCTTATGGTATAGCGCTGCGTGCTCTAAGATCAGGAAGGTCTTTTGTCCTCGTGGCAGTCGAATTATGGCTGATTAGTGTCTACAGGATCGTAGTCGAATCACTTGAGTTTTGCCCATCGCATAAGTTTTCGAACTCGCTCTAGCAAAAGTTCCTCAGATCGTCTCAGTTCTTGTCGCTGAGAAAGTTCTAGCAATGACACCTCCAACCCTTTCAGCACGTTAATCGCGTCACCCACTCGACCTGTCTCAACAAGCAAAATTGCTGAATACTCGTACGCGGCAGGCGTAGCCGGGCCATCCGACTTTACCCATGCGTTAGGCTTATAAGCCGGGATATTCAGCAACTCTGTGGCCGCGTAATCAGCACTCCGAATCGCGTCAATATACGGCTCGCCATACTTCTTCCAGTCTTCAATCCAACCATCGGCCCCCGACTCTTCGATTCGATTGCTGTCATTAAGTTGCCAGATTGGGTTCTTCCCCGGCACGCAGTTCCATTTCAGATGGCTCAGGTCGACAACCCAAAGTGATACCGGCGCGTTGCTGACTACCTCTGGCGGTAAGAGCGCCTGCTCCCATAATTCAAGATCCCGCTCAATATCAAACACAACATTAGAGCAAATATGAATCTCCGTGTCGAAACAGAATCCTCCCGGTTCGAGTTCGCCGAAGCTATGAAGTATCACTTTCACGAAAAGATCATTATCAATTGGTCGCACGAAACCTAAATATGCTGGGTCTCGCCATGACGCGGGGCCTTGATAGCCCGTGCTCCTTAAATAATCAAGCATGCGTCCTAAGTGTTTAGGATGTTCCGTCCCCCAATACTTATTCAATCCCTTAGCGTTCTTAAATTCCGATGACAATTCGCGCTCCATGTGAATTATTTAGCTTCGCTTGAGTGTAACGCAAGCTCGGAAAATACAAAGAAGGAAGCGCTCCCCAGTACTACTAACGGTCTGATCAATGACGCTACCCCCTCCGTTCCGCCTAGGCGAGCGGCCGATGCCGCAGCTCTGCCGACCAGCGTACCTTCAAGACGTATTCCAATCCGTGTAAGTGTACCGGCTTGGTCCAAAAGCGAAACACCGGCTTTGATACCTAATGCGCTAGCCTTTTCTTGGGACACCAGCGTAATTCCGCCCTTTTCCAACGCAGCATTGAATAACGCCTTTTGTCCAGCCGACAGCTTTGCACCAAGGCCAGATTTGACTTCGGTAATTACCATAAGACCATTCTTGACTCCAATATTGTCAGCTACAACTAGCATAATTTTGCCGTCCGGCCCAGGAACCAAGATTTGCACGCCTGACGCCATTTTAAAGCCTAGGTCGCGCATAGCTTTCAGCTCCGCCTGCTCCAATAATCGCCAAGGCGCATCTTTCGCCGAAAGTCCGGCGGCGGCCGTAGTTCCCGCCGTAACCCCCGCGCCAACAAGGAGGGGATCTGTCTCAGACGTCGAATTCGTCGGGCTGTTTGTCGAAACTCCGCCATTCTTCGCTGTTGGAATTGCAAGAATTAACCCTTCACTATACTCCAGTTGAGCTCCAGGATACTTCGCTTCCAGAGTGTCCATGCTCCGTTCAGTGTCACGCCGACACTGCAAACCAGCAGCTGAGTTGGCGCATGCTTCGTCGATAATCTTTTTACGTCGCTTCTTATTATCTGCCTCATCGGCCGGGTCAGACGCGAACCCAGTTGGGTCGACCAAGTTTGTCGGATTGTTCAGCACGTAGCTGTACCGATTATAGCTCTGGCTATTCTGCGGATCTTGCAACAGTGGGTCGGCCGACAGGAAGCGACCAATCAGCGGATCGTAGACGCGGCCATTCATATGCACGAGGTCCAACTGATCCAGCATTTCATGTCCGGTATAGCCGCGGTTATCCTTTACCCCATTAAGGTCATCTGGTGTAGCGCTGCCATTGAGCGTGCGTCGCTTACCCCAGGCGTCGTACGCCATTTTCTCAATCAGTTTCCCGTCGCTGTCGGAAATGGCCACCAAGCTGCCCAAACGGTCAGCATGCGTCCAATTCAACACTGTCGAGGTTCCGGACTTGTCGACCTCAAAGCCTAGCCCGCCGGGCCAGAACGTCTTAATAGTGGTCGTGTCACCGACCTTATTGACTTCCTGTCCGGCCGTATACAGCAACACACTTCCGTTTGGCTTCTGTTCCTGGCGAGTGCGTTGATGTTCAGGGCCATACGCGAACGCCGAACTCTCTGTTCCTTTGCGCAAAATCGAAGGCATATCGAAGCTCATCCACTCAGCGCTGCGGCCCGGTGCACTATCCATATTGCCGTTGCCGTCATAGCCAAACGCTCCCACATTAGGAATGTAATTGACGGCGTGCGGGCGCACCGAGTTTGGGCCACTTGCCAGGTATTCGAAGTTGCCGCTGCTGACGTTCGGCTTATTGATGATGTTGCCGATCTCGTTGTACACGAACGTCTGCTTCGCTTGGTTTAGGATCGTGCTGGTTTCCAAGCGATTCAATGCATCGTAAGTGAAGTCTTCCTGAAAACCTCCCACATCCCAGTATTGGGTCCGCTTGGTCACATTGTGTAGTTCGTCGTACTGATACCCTTCGTGCAGGCGCAGGTCGCCGCTGCTCGCCACTACTTGGCCGTCGTCCAGTGAGCCCGTAAAATCGTTATACTGCCTTTTCACCTGCAGTCCGTTCCCCAATTTAGCCAGCCTGGTGCGCCCTGCGGCATCCACCGCAGTTGTCTCGATCAAAGGCTTTCCGCTTCGGTCAATGCGCGCCAATCCTCCAAACTGGTTGTAGCGGTAGTCAAAAGCTTTACTCTGGCCAAAGGTGCTGCTGTACGTGTGCAGCGACAATCGGCCCCATGCGTCAAAGACAGTACCAGCCACAAAACTTCCGCCGCCAAGCCACTGCTTGCTTTCCACTTGGCGGCCCAATCCGTCATAAGCATGGGTGCGGCGATAGTCAGGTTTGGTAGGCGTACCGGTGTAAGCTTCCGCCAAATGTCCAATCCCATTTGCTGCGGTGTCGTATACCCAATGGCTTTCAAGATCCGTTTCGTAGCGGGCAATCATGCGGTCCAGTTCATCGAATACCACACGTGACTGACGCCCTGTCGGCCTCGACTTCGGCGTCGTGGTTCCCCAGGTTCGCCCCAATGGATCTACGTCGTACGAAATCCAGCCCAGGTCCGGGTCATGCAAGCCCGTCCTTCGACCGAGTAGGTCGTAGTCGACGACGATTTGATTTTTTGCAGGATCAGTCGTTTTGGATAGGCCGCCGAACGGGTGATACTCGTAACTGGTCTCGTTGTTACGCGGGTCAATAGCTGAGATCAATTGCCCAATGACATTGAACTTATCGAGTCGCTGGTTATTGGCGGCATTAGTCATGCGACGTGTCAAACCAAAATATTCGGTCGTAGAGCTCACTTCTCCGCCAGTTGATTTAAGCGTCGTAAGTTTGATTTCACGCTCAAGATCATCGTAGCCGTGGCGGGCAGCCAAGTAGGCCTTGGCGCCCTTGAAGCGAGGCTGATCTTCTTCCCACAAGCGGCCCAGCGGATCATAACGCTTGTCGTTCAGAATGGCGCGACCGTCGAAGCTCCACGTCATAGTGCGTAGTACGTGGCCTGTCGCATCTGTGTAGGCTACCGTCGGGAGGGTAACGCGAACTGCACCGCGAACCTGATCGGTGACTTGCACAGCAACCGCACCTGTCGGGCAACCCGCGTCGCATGCTTTCCGGTAGGTGCGCGTTTCATTTCCATCTGCACGCAGTTCGCGAGTGAGGTTACCAAATCCGTCCACTTGCCATTCCGTTCGGACGCCGTTTGGCCCGATGAGGCGTAAGCGAGCGCCGGTGGCCGGATCGTATAGATGCTCTTCCGTATGCTGTTTGGCATTCGTTACAGTCGAAATAAATCGTCCCTTGGCGTCGTATGTGGTGGCCGTGCTACGAGTCTTATTCGTCGAATCGGCAGGATCTGGATTCAGCCAGGATTCTGTCACTACGTTTACCAGACCAAACGGATTACGTGTGCGATCGAAGGACCTCGTCACAGCGTATTTCGGATTTCCTGGCTCGTTCATTTCCCAATCGAGCAAACCGGTTTCTGGGTGATAGCCCTTTCCGACGGTTCGAGTTAGAGTGCCTGACTTAGGATCGGTGCGCGTAACTTTGATCAGCTCTGGAAGGCCGAGCAGCCATGCAGACGGGTCATTTTTGAACTGCGTATCGGTAGAAGTGATGTACTTTTCAGCGCCGGTATCAAGGTAACTTGTAACCGACTGGACGGTCAGATTTCCGAAGCTATCGCCAAAGGTGTTGACTGTATCAGTAGTACCGAGCGGACTGCCATCAAGATCTCGGCGAACTGTCTTATTACTTGACGTATAGACAAATGTAGTTGCGCCATACGCTTGCGAGACGCTGCGCTGTGCTGGCACATTGGTGCTCTCACTTAGTATGACGCCCTGAGCCGAGGACACTGTCTTCGAATCCAGCATCCTGGTGTAGGGCCATGCCTGCAAATATTTATTAGTTATCTTGATGCCAGTCTGTTCATCGATGCTAACCATCGTGGCAAAGCCAAGCGCTCCGCGGCCTTGCACGTTATGCCCTGCGTCGAAGTAGGTGTAGGCAGTTGTACGGTCACTTGCTACACCATTAGATTGGCGCAGACGTGCTACGACTTTACCGGTCGAGCGCGATGCAACGTTCGGATAGTCGAGCTTTTTATCGCCTAAGCGGACAATCCCGCCGGCAACCCCATCCGCGTACTCGACAGACGAAACCGCACCCAAGCCGTTTGTTACACGCACCAGGCGATCAAGTGCTTCGGTTGGTTTGGCGCGATCAACCGGCGCATACACTTCCCATGCTCCGTTCTCTTGCCATACGCCGTTGACGAACTTGCCCGCTTTGTACTGCACAAGTTGTGGCCGGCCAGTTCCCATCAAGTCGAGGAACAAAATCTGGTCATGCAATGCAGCGGAGGTAGTGGCTGGGTATGTGAATCCGCCCCACGGTTCGCACACCATATTGCTGTCGGACGCGCCACCATTGTCGTCACCCTGCAGGCGACACATTTGCAGATTGCCTGACTTAAGCAAGTCGCCATTGGCACTGAACGTGCCTTTGTTCGCGAGAATTCCAGGCATACCATCACCGACGAAGTCACCTACGACCACGGGTGAGACATAATTATCTCCGCTGTATTTGGCGCGGACACTGCAGTCCAGTGCTCGGCCAGTCGACAAGCAAAGTGTGAAATCAGGTTTTTTGAACCTGTATCCGCTGCTATCTATTCCGACGAAGCCAAAGACCACATTGCTGTAACCGTCACCATTGAAGTTCGCGGTCACCGAACCGCCATCGGGAGCATCAAAATAGTAGGGTCTGCAACTCAAGGAGTCCGTGCATGGCTCCTTTGTCACCGGATACGAGAACGAATCGATGCGGCCAAGCGGATCTGCACTGCCCGGCATGCGGAAGTCGGTCATAGTAATTTGCGGAACCGCGTTGATCCAATCATAGATAGTCGATACAGAACCGTCCGTATCAACGAAACGCCACAAGTACGCTTGCGACCATCGAACCTCAGTCGGGCGTCCGATCCCCGCAAAGTCGATCATCTGCGAGAATGAAACGTAGTCGCGCAATGGCCGCGTCGGAATCTGCTCGTCCCAGAGCATCTTGTTCAACACAAGTACTGGCGGCTTTGGGTCGGTTACACAAGCATCGCCCACACAAAGCTGAGCAGTACCTGCTCCCGGGTTGTACGGACCATAATGGCCCGAACGGCCGTCGCCCTTGATGTCAACCGCATAAGGCAAATCAGTATCCCGATTGCTCCCCACAGCTGGTTGGTTGTTGCAGGTAAAGGAGATCATGCCACCAGACGGAGGCAGTCCGCCCCCATGTGCCAAGGGCGAGAGGCAAATGCGTGCCTTATCTACGTTGCCATCACGGGTCGACGCCAGCAAGTCAGGAGCGCCATCCCCATTGAAGTCTGCCACTTCCAGGACTACAAACGGCAGGTTCCGGCCTTCGGCGACAATATTGTAGGTGTACCGCACAAAACCTGAGCCGACATTCCCAGTGTTGTGGAAATAGTTGTACTGCGTCCGCAGAGTGCCAGGCTCAATTGGATTATTCAGATCACGTTGGAATTGGCTGACAGTGCCATAATCCGAAGGCATCGGACCGGAAACGCGTTTTTCGAGCGCATCTAACAAACCATCTCCGCTGAAATCCGCAAAGGAAAAATACTCGGCATGATTGGATGCCGACAAGAGGATGGTGCGATTCTCCGCATATGGATTATTAGTAGTCAGTACGGGGGCATTGGGCCAATTGCCAATCTTAGTAAAGCCTGGCTGCAATGAGCTGTCTGGCTTACCCCAATCAAAGCGGGTGGCAGGTAATGACTCGCAGACCGACGTCTGCGGATTCCTCGCGCATCCTTGTACGGACTTCAGCATACTGCGGCCTGAAGTCGGGCTGTAATCGTAGTCCAGCGTGTACTTCCGTGCCTCGGTACCTGCCGTCACGTCTCCGCTCAGGTTTTCGCCTACATAAGTAACGATCGAAGACACGCGGCTACGCAAGTCGTTTCGCGTTTCATCAACGAAGCGCTTCCAGGCATCCTTACGTCCATCGTAGTTGATGCGTACTGCCGCATGTGGATTCAGACCACTACCGCCGTATCGAATCGTAGTTAGGCGATGTTCGCCCGAGCTCATGTCTTGCTCGTAGCCATAATTGATATAGTTGCCGACGCGATCCCTGACCTGATCCAGCGCCCACAAGCGTGCCTCTGGCTTGCTCCCAATCGGTACCGCGAACGCGCCGCTGTTGACAGGGCCAACGACCGGTAATGCATAGCCGCTGGCGGAACCATAGACCATGATGCGGCCATCTTTGCCCCAGACCTCAAAGCTACGTTTGCCGCCGGACATAATGGTACGAATTCGGCTGAAGCTTTCGAGTTCAGTGCGGTATTCCGCATTGCTTGCCCAGTAGTTATCGTCGCTGCCGTGCAGGTTGACCAGTACGAGCCGTTGGCCATCGAGGCACAGCCGATCGGATTTCTCAAATGAGACCCGGCCGTTCATTTGGTCTTGTGCGATCGTCTTTCCGCAACGGTGAATTGTCGACAGTCCCCCGAATGACCAGCCCAGACCCAACACTCCGTTACTTCCCTCGCTTGTATAGTTCAGCGACAACTGCGGCGCCATGCCGGCAGTGCCGGGGGGTACCGCAATCGGCATCGAATAAGTTGCCTGGCCACTGGCAGAAACACTGAGCGAGCCAGGAAGAGTACCGGCATTGGCATTAGTAAGGTGCGGAGGAGTGATCGCTATTGGTACCGGGTTAGCAGGATCGAATGAAACGATACTTGGAGTGGCAGCAGTCCATTCAGTATCACCTGTGCCACCAGTCCCGCCTGTGCCGCCCGTTCCCCCATTAGGTGGAGTAGTTGGGGTGCTTACATCGTCATCCAACAGCAAGCTGAAAATCGCGTTCAGTGCCGCAGTTACTGCGTTTGAATTCGTTGCGGGAGGATTTGTCGCTGCTCCTGTCACGGTAACAGTAAAAATTGCCGAATCGGCGGGCTCCCCATTCATCGGATATGAAGTGACATACAGCTGATGCACACCTGCCGGCAATTGTGCCGTTAACCAAAACCCGCGCTGGGTATCGGAAGGGAACTCAGACATCCCCGCAGTACTATACAGTTGTGTGGCCAGGACATTCGAGTTCCCGACTTCGTATAAGTAAACCGCCGTGATCGTATCGCCACCATGGCCAACCTTGACGCTCCCGCTGATACCGCCGCTGAGAGTGGTTGCAGGCGGAGTCAATGTCCCGCCCCCAACCGCTGCCATATTCGACCAGACCGCCTGAGCTTGCGCCGCGCCGGTCGATAGTAAAGCGATGCAAAGTGCCAGTAAATTGATCAGCATGGCAAACACCGACTTGTTCGCTTTGAGTGGGATTACTCGCTTGCTTTGGCTTGAAATTGTGGCGTTTATTGGGGCGAAACTGTTCATCATGGGATTGAGACGATCTTCTAGGGATCGCCAAGCGATGCCTAAGCCGGAACGGCAAAATGGTAAATAATTTGTGAGCGCTTGCCGCCAGCAGTGATCAGCCGAAGCGCAATGAATGGGACGAAGATGGCGGCGAGGTCGTTACACTACTGGGTGTTGCCCTCAAGTAGTTTGCAAAAACCACCTCGCCCCGCTGCGACGGAAAAACTTACTGGTTTGCCCGCCAGGTACGCGGCAGTAAACACTGCGACTTTGTTCTTATGCCCAGAGTCGGGTTCCGGCTCAGTATAAATAAAAGCAGGATTGCACTCGCCATTTGTTTGATCGCTTGTTATGTTCAGCATGAATCGAACGCCATACCAATTGTCATTGCCGGCATGTATGGCGCGAATCGTCCCCTGGACAGTTCCAACGGCACCTGCAATTGATGGAAGTACTGCGGCCAGTATCGTAACTGCCGCTGCTTTTCTAATTAATTTCATTTAATTGTCTCTAGTGAGGAAAGATACGAGCGCGCCTTCGAATACGCAACATCACTGCTTTAAGATGTACAACGACTGGATTGGCGTGGCCCAGCCTGTGCATCCACTATTGGCGACCTCTACCTTGACCGGTTTATCTGCAACTAAAGCTGACAAGGCCGTAGCAAGTACCTCTTTTGATCCGTTCCAAGTTAGGTCGATCCTATAGGTGTCGGTATTGCACAATGCGACTTGATCAATTCGAACGTATGCGGAAGCCGATGCGCCAGGGACGTTATAAGGGCGGACCTCCAAAATCTTAACTGGGCCGGTAGTTGGCTCTGCCAGCGTGGCCCCGGACCAAAAGGTGGATGCGAAAAAGGCAATCAACACCTGGACACAGCGGTACATACGGTTTTTCTCCGGAAATAGGAACATATTTAAGTCGGAATGCATAAAAGCCAGAACTGAGGGTGCCGCTAACGATTTTTTACGGCGCATAAATCAAGTTTCCCTTTACTCAGCAATTTCTACCAACTCGACATTGCAAACAGTCCCACTTCCGCCGGGTTGACTATAGTCGACCCGACTTAAATGTTTATTCGCAAGCTTAGCGGCAAGCAGTTGAACGTAAAGACCCTTCTTATCCGTCGAAATATACAGAATTCCGTAAAGACAATTCTGGCTAACCGACTCAGCAAAGGATGCGTAAAAGCGGTTACCTTCAGCACCAATTTTAGCAACAGTCTTATTGGTTTCTGAAAAATAAGTGGACTGACTTTTCGCAGGCATGACTGCACCAAAAACCACCAATGCTGCGAAAGCGGATACGATAACTTTATTGCTGCTCATCTATTTTCTTGCTTGATAAAGGGAATACCTATTTGTCGACAAAGAGTCCAATAATACGAGGACGCAATTCAGTGCATTGCGTATTACTAACGTAGATCGTCATGGTTTTTCCCGTCGAGAACGCCATTAGCGCTGCTGCGTAAAAGGTCTTATACCCTGGATCAGCACTGGATGCATAATATCCATCGGCAACTGGGCAATTTGCCGGATTAATGTGTGCACCGCCCGTGTCCACGGTAAAAAGATCGGCATTCCACCCCGTACGAATTCTGGCCGCCTGCACCGGTCCAGAGCTTGTTTGTGCTTGAGCGTTGCCGATAGTTAGGACCAAAAAGATTAAGATAGCTTTCCAAAAACGCATAATTGATCTCGAAAAATTGAGGAGTCGCCTCAGCTAGCAAGGTTTTTACTCAGGCTGGATACTTGCAGCCTCATACGAACAGCGACTGAATAGATGACGTAAAACCAGAACGGCACTTGGCGCACCTTTACAAATGCATACAAGGCTACGGCTGCAGCGTCATGCTTTGGGGCTTACTTCTCCATCCACAGACCGATAATTCTAGGGCCACCGACACTGCATTCTGTATTACTGACTACGATTGTGACGTTCTTTCCCAAGGAGAAGGCTGTTAGCGCTGTTGAGTAATAGGTCTTGTAACCTGGATCGGTGCTTGCCGAGTGATATCCGTTCGGTACAGGACAATTAGCGGGGTTCAAAACAGCCTGGCCTGTTTCGAGCGCAAATTGATCCGCCGCCCAGCCGGTTCTAAGCTTAGTTAAGTTAACTGGGCCGGTGGCCGATTGTGCGTGGGCGATACTTGTAAAAAGGCTCGTCAGTACGAATGCCGGTACCCAAATCCGCATTTTCAACGCTTCCATTAAATTTACGGGGTTTTAATATATTTACAACATTTTTTTGCGAATAGCATCTTCCCACACCCTTGGAAGTTCAACAACAAATATTTCTAAAATTAATGCAATTTGGTAGCCAGATGTAGCCACGGAACAACATCTATTTCAATTCGCTCGACACCTGTTGCCCTACTGATAATTTCAGTCGCACCTCGAACGCGCGCGTCGTTAGCCTTCCTCGCTCGACGGCGGCGGTGTGGGCTAGATATACCCTTGAGAAGGCCGGGTTGTCCTGCAATCGTTCCAGGTACCGCATCACGCTTTCCGCATTACGTCCCTCCCCTTTAAGCACCACCGTTCCTTGCCGCCGGTCAGGGTGAAATTCAAGCAGTTCGATGTCAGGGTCGGCAACGTGCTCCACCGAGCGGAACACCCTGGCCCATGGAAACGTGCGTTCTTGCTTCAATGTTCCCCACTGCCGCTGCAGTTCAATCTCTTGGGGGCTTGGTTGAACATTTGCGGCAACCTGCCGTTTGCGCAGTTGCTCATTGCCTTGGGCTAGCGCCTTCGCTTCTTGCTGCGCCAGATAGGCAGAATGCGCAATGAGTGCCGCACCACACATAATTGCGAGTGCTGCCGCGTAGCCAATAGGGCGTAACCTGGCGCGCGGCCGTAGCAGGGCGGCATAATCAATCATAGGTACCTCCGCCAATCCTGTGGCGTCACACGACGCACGACAGCATCCGCCGTGAATGAGCGTGCGATATCAACTGCCGCTTCGTCTTCGGTAACTGAACACATGGTGATCCCCTTGTACTCGCTAGCGCTTGCAACAAGGCGAGTCATGAGCCTGCGCAGTCCTGCCACCTCGCCCCCGATTGTGGGTTCCGAGTCGTAGCGTTGCAAGCCAACGCGATCCATTACCAATGCACTCACAGCTGAATTTTCAATGACCAGAAGAAGCTCCAGTCCCGTACCACGCGCGGGCCTTGCTGCCATGTGCGCAACCCCGCAAGTCGGAATCACGGTCGTCAACTCCACGGAATGGCTTGCTGCCACGCCGTGCAATTGCTCGAGCAAATCGTGCGGCACAGCGTAGGCGAATCCCTTTGCGCCGTAATGGCGAAAATCCGCGAGGATAGCGTGGCTGTCGGCAACTCCCAAGCCTGCTTGCTCGAAATGGGCCAGGGCGTATGCCTTCTTCTCTTCTCCACTACGCAAGTGCGGACTCCACGGCAGGCTCACGCACCGCGCAGCATGGCCTGGCAGCATGACTGAAAGCTTTCGTGCCCTGCGCTTTGGGATATCCGCCTGCAGCATTGCACCCAGCATCTCTACAGGCGTGGCATGAGACGGGAACGATGGCATCGGCAAAGGATGGCCCTTTGTGCCTTGGGCGAGCCAGGCGCCGTCGCCCAGCAAACCAGTGTACAAGCGCTCAGGCAATAAACGTAACACGGTTGGCCTCCTCTAGAGTCGTATGGCCTTCACGCACCAGGTCCAGCGCAACGTCACGCAAGAAGCGAGTTCCTTCGCTGCGCGCCTGCGCTTTCAATGCGCGTATGGTGGCGCGGCCGATAATCAGTTCGCGGATTTCATCGGTCAGGCGGAGCACTTCCGCGATGGCGCGGCGCCCGCGATAGCCCGTGTTGCGGCATTGCTGGCAGCCGCGGCCGGCGCGGAACCGATAGTTCTGTGGATCGCTAATTCCGGATTCGCGCAGGAGTTCCTCGTTCGGCACAACAGGCTCGCTGCAATGCGGACAATTCTGGCGCAACAGGCGTTGTGCCACCACACCGCTCAGGGAGGACACGAAGCTATACGGGTCAACACCCATGTGCATGAAGCGGCCGATCACATCGAACGTGTTGTTGGCGTGAACCGAGGTGAACACCATGTGGCCGGTGAGCGCCGACTGCACGGCGATTTGCGCCGTTTCGGGGTCGCGGATTTCGCCGACCAGGATCTTGTCCGGGTCATGCCGCAGAATGGATCGCAAGCCAACAGCGAACGTCAGGCCCTTTTTCTCGTTGACCGGAATCTGCAGCACGCCCGGCAGTTGGTACTCCACCGGGTCTTCGATGGTTATCAGTTTATCCTCGCCGCGATTGACTTCTGTCAGCGCCGCGTACAGCGTGGTGGTCTTGCCGCTGCCGGTTGGGCCCGTAACCAGCATCATCCCGTAAGGTTCCGCGGCCAAGCGGCGCAGCGAACGGATTGTTTCCTCGTCGAAGCCCAGGGAATTGAGAGTCAGACGCTGCACCGAGTCGATCAGTGCTTTCTTGTCGAGGATTCGCAGCACCGCGTCTTCGCCGTGAATGCTCGGCATGATGGATACGCGAATGTCGATGTCGCGGCCCTTGGCCGTAACGCGGAAACGTCCGTCCTGCGGGATCCGCTTTTCGGCGATATCGAGCTCCGCGAGGACCTTGGTACGAGCAATGGTCTGCTCCGCAAGGGCAACGCTGTTCACTTCCGCGATTCGGGTCAGCACGCCATCGATACGGAACTTGATGGCCATCCCGGTCGGCACCGACTCGAGGTGAATGTCACTTGCCTCGTAACGCAACGCATCGAACACAGTGGAATTCACCAGCTTGATCGCCGGGCTGGATTCGCTCTGGATCGCCGTGAGCGTCAACTCTTCACCCGGCGCCAATTCCAGCCCTTGCTCGCCCTCCCCTGCCACCGCATCGGCAACCGCACTGAAGCTCGATTCGAAGGAGTCCAGGTAAGCACGCAAGGCTACTGGATCGGCAAGCGCGATATTGTCGGCCTGCAGGCTGCGCGAAGCCAGCCAGATGCTGACGCCAGGATCGAGCGGCGTGCCGAGCACGATCTGCAATGCGCCGCCAGGGTCGCGCGCCAACAGTAGCCTATGTCCAAGCATCTCGGAATATGCCGCCAGGTCGAAGGCAGGCGCCAGTTGTGCCAGTTCGGTGTCCAGCGCGCTGTAGCCGCACAGATTCGCCGCATGCGCCACCGCAGCGGCACGCTGTCCATCATTTTCCAGACACAGCGCCGTCAGCCAATCACCATGAGATTTGGCGTCTATCACTGCCTTCTGCAGTTGGAGCAAAGTAAACAAGTCAGTTCCCTAGATTACGTTGGTCAGGTCGAAGATTGGCATGTACAGCATCAGCACCACCGCGCCGATTACCAGGCCGATGCCGATCATCAATGCTGGTTCAATCAACTTGCCGGCAGTATCGATCCAGCTCGACGTTTCCTGGTCATAGAAATCGGCGATGCGCTCCATCATCTCGTCCAGGTTGCCTGACGCTTCGCCTGCCACCAGCAATCGGTTCGCCACTTCTGTGCCAAGGCCGGCAGCCGCCATCGCGCGCGAAATTGCATGCCCCTGGCTGACCGATTCCATGGCAGACGCCATTGGTTGGCCCATATTGGCCGGCAACGCGTCGGCGGTCATCCGCATGGCATTCAGCATGCTGATACCGCTGCGAAGCAGCATGCTTAGCGTGCGGTACAGGCGCCCAAGCTGGAACACCCGTACCCGGCGGCCAATGGCAGGAACCGCGACCACTTGTTGCATTGCCCGCGCACGCATCGGGCGGCTCTTGAATAATGACAGCACCGCTATGCCGACCAGCGCGGCGCCCGACCACGCCAGCACAGGGTTATTGCGAACGAAACCACCCCACATCTGGACGAAGCCACCGGAAACCTGCCTGCCGGGGCCCGCGTCTTCAAACACCGCGCTGAAGCGCGGCACCACATACAGCATCAGGAATGCGACGACGACGAAACCGACCGACATCAGGACAGCAGGATAGATTGCTGCCGCCACCAGCTTGCCGCGGATTTCATCGACCTGTTTCTGGTATTGCATGAAGCGGCGCAGCGAGGTGCGGATCGTGCCGGTAGTTTCACTGGAACGCACCATGGCCACGTACAACGGTGGAAAGACTGAGGGCAGCGCCATCATGCTGTCCGATAGCTGCCTGCCGTTACGCAATCCTTCTAGCAGCGTTTCGTAAATGTGCCGGTTGCCATCGCGCACATCGTTATGGCCGAGGATCTCCAGCGCATCCACCACCGGCTGCCCCGCATCAAGTAGCGACAGCAACTGTTGGTTGAAAATGGTGAGGTTGAACGATTTGCGGCCTTTGGAGCCGCGCAGTCCTTGCCGCTGAGATGTGGCCGACAAAAGCTTGCCTCCGCCGGCACTCACCATACGGCGCACTTCCTGCAGGTCGGCGGCCTCGATGATTTGCTCTTCGACGCTCATCGCCTGGGTTAGCAGTTTGACTTTGAATTGCATGCGAACCTGCTTCAGTTGACGGTGCTGATGTCGGCGTTTTCACCGGTGCCATTGGGCTGGCCATCCTTGCCGTAGGAGACCAGGTCGTAATCCCGCTCGGCCACAGCGGATGGAATCTTGTATACGAAGGCGGTTCCCCACGGGTCCAGCGGCACGTTCTTCTTCAGATAGGGGCCACGCCATTGCGACTCGCCAGCAGGCCGTGCGTCCAAAGCCGCCAGGCCCTGCTCCTGCGTCGGGTAATGGCCGGTGTCGATGCGATACTGGACGAGCGCCTTGTCCAGGGAGTCGATCTGGGCGCGTGCAATCTGCTGCTGCGACTTGCCGATCTGGGAAAAATAGCGTGGCGCGACGAACGCTGCCAGCAGGCCGATGATCACGATCACCACCAGCAATTCCAGCAAGGTAAAGCCTTGTTGTCTCATTCAACGGTCCACGCTTCCCGCCGCATGCGGCGCATGGACGAATTTCCAGTCCTGGTAGCTACGGGCATCGGCGAATCCCGCGTTCTCGCCGCTGAAACCGCCCTGCTTCTGCGGCTGCCTGTTCGACAACGAATAAACGCCCACGATGCGGCCGTCTACCCTGACTTCACCCCATTTCATCTCACCCGTGACCGGATCGCGCAGCAACTTGCGCAAGTGGCGGCGCAATGTGCTCATCCGCTTGTCCTCCAGCAGATCCTCCAGGCTTTCCGGATAAGTTGGTACCGTGCCAGGCGAATTATCGTGATACGACTGGATCGCATCGCGATAAATAGCGCCGATATGCAGCAGTTCCGACTCCCTGACCACGCGTTGGGAAGCCGCGTTGCCCTCCATCGCCCGCGTCGCAACGATTGCTGCGACGGCGACCGCGAACATCACAATCACATAGGTAAATCCTGAATCTGTGCGGCGCCGCATTACCAGTCCTTGAACGCTGTTCCGTCACGCGCCTTGTTCGGCGCGCCACTCTGGACGTCATAAACGGCGCCAAGCGTCGTATCCGCCGGAGGCTTGACCACCCAGGTACTCGACTTTTGCGTGATTGGATCGACCGGAACAGCACGCAGGTAACGCTTGGCCACCAGGTCGTTCAATGAATCCGGGTATCGCCCCAAGTCTGCAAAATGCTTGTCGATCGCATCGCGCATCACGTACAAGTCCTCGCGCAAGGTGTTCTCCTTGGCGGCATCGAGGTTACCGAAATACTTGGGCGCCGCAATGGTCAGGATCATGGCGAGGATAGCCAGGGCCACCATCAGTTCGATCATGGTAAAACCGCGTGTTCGCATTCACCACTCCTTGTAGGCGATGCCGTTCAGGCCAACGCCTTCGGACTTGGTGTACACGTCGTACACGTCGGCACCAGGCATTGGCTTGTTTGCCGATGAAGCAAAGCTGCGCTTGCCCCAACTATCGCTAGCCGAGACAGACGGATCACTGTTGAAGGGATCCCGAGGGACGCGGCGCAAGAAATAAATCACGGCGCCGTTTTTGCTCGCCAGGTCAGGAGTGCCGTTGACCAGGTCGGCAAGCGTCGGCGGGTAGCCGCTGGCATCCGATTCCACCTTGATGCGTTTCTTGTTGGCGGCATCCTTGTATTCGTCGATGGCGCGCCGGATGTCGCGCAATGCCGTGCGCAATTCGGCTTCCTTCTGCCGCTTCTGGGTCAGCTCGACAACCGGCATGGCGACGGAGGCCAGCACGCCAATGATCGCCACTGAAACCAGCAATTCAACCAGGCTGAAGCCGGTTTGACGGAAGCGCGAGAACATCAGCTTTACTCGATCGCCATTTGCAACGTTACCGGCAGCACTGGTGCCGGAATCGCCTGCTGGCTCCCAACCGCCGTCATGCCAATCAGCGACACCTCACCCTCGCTCACGCCGGACAGTGCGCGCAGCTTCAGCTTGACCAGCGAGCCGGCGCCGGTGGCGCTCTTGCCGTCGCTGCTCCCCATGCCCACCGAGATACGGCCGCTCGCCTTGTCGACCATCTGGCTGAACTGGGCTTGTGCACCGCGCGCATAGTAGTCGCCAGCCTCCACCGCCACGACTTCAAAAGCGGCCGAGTTATAGGCCACCTGCAGTGGAGTTGCCCGCAGTTGGTGGCGCGTATCGAGCCCCAGTTCCAGGGTGACCACATCGCCAGCGTTGACCGTCTTCGGCCCCTTCCAGCTTAGTGCCAGGCCACTGGTATCCGGAGCGGTCGCCAATTGCGCAGCGACCGGCATGGCTGGCCCGTTAGCCGGCGATGGCGCGGCAGCGTCCGCAGTAAATGCACCGAGATAGACAGGACGGGTGCGCAAGCTCGTTTCCGTTCCGGACCAGAAGGTCTCTGCCGCCGGGTTTTTGCGCTGGATATTGCGGATCAGGTGGGGCGTGATCGACATGACGATTTCCGTCTTCTGGCGATCATCCTTCTGGCTCGAGAACAGGCGGCCCAGCACAGGCAGATCACCCAGCAATGGGATACGGTTGGCGTCCGAGCGGTCAGCATCACTGATCAAGCCAGCCAGCACCTGGGTCTCACCGTCACGGAGGCGCAAGGAGCTGCTGATCGTACGGGTACCAATCTGGTACGCCTGAGAGCCGGTCGCCGACTTGACGGAACCGACCAGCGAACTGACTTCCAGGCTCAGTTTCAAGCCGATTTCGTCGCGCAGATGAATCTCCGGCTCCACTTCCAGCTTCAGGCCAACATCCAGGTATTGCACGTTCTCACTCAGGAAGCCATTTGGCGTCGTAGTGGTGGTCACAACCGGCACCTTGTCCCCGATCAGGATTTTCGCCTTGTCGCGGTCACGTACACGCAGGCGCGGATTGGCCAGCAGGTTGGCATCACCATCCGTCTTCTGCAAGTTGATCGTGGCGCTTGGCATGGTAATGCCAAGCTTGTCTTTATTCAGCTTAAGCATTTCCGTCAGCGGCATGGTTTGGCCGCCGCCGGATGAACCGGAGCCCAATGGCGAAACGGTGAACTGGTTGGTCAACTGCACACCCAGGTTGAGCAGGCGATTGCGGTTCACCTCAAGCACCTCGACTTCGAGCATCACTTCCGGCTCTTCCAGGTCCTGCAGGGCGATCAGCTTCTCGGCCAGTGCGATGGTCTCAGCGTTCTCGCGCAGCACCAGCATGTGGTATTTCTCATCGATGTAGACGTCTTTCAGCTTGAGCACGGACTTCAGCAGGTTGGCGGCCGTCTTGGCATCCACGTTGGACAGGTAGAAGGCCTTGACCAGCAGTTCCTGATATTCCTTCAGCTTGGCCGGTGTGTTCTGGTAAATCAGAACGCTGGTGTCGTTCAGGACCTTCTTTTCCAGCTGGTTGGTGGTGAGCAGCACATCGATAGCGTCTTCCAGCTTGGTCTGCTTCAGGAGGACAGTGGTGCGCTGGTTCAGGTTGACGTCGCGGTCAAAGACAAAATTGATTCCCGTGGTGCGCGATAACGCATCGAATACCATCTTCACGGAAGCATCGCGGAAATCGAGATTTACAGGCTTCTTGTACACTTTGCCTAGCGAAGGCACATCCGGCAACTCGCGCGACAGGCCACGCTCAATCTGCTGCTTAAGTTTGCGCGCCTCGGCGTTGCCTGGAACGCGATCCAGGGCCCGCGAGGCGTAACGCAGCGCCTCGCTGTTGTCGCCACGCTTCATCGCGGATTTTGCCTGCTCCACATCTTCGCCTGCACGAATGCCTTCCGCGATTGCCCCCAGCCCCGCCAGCGCGCGGGCGTTGGATGGCTCGTACTTCAGAATTGTGCGGTAGGCTTCACCGGCTTCGGCCAAGCCACCTTTCGCGCGAGCGCTGTCTGCTCGGGCCAACAGCTTGTTGGTTGCCGCTTCACGGTTTACCAGCCAATCGCGCTGGTACTCAACGTCCACCGGACGCAGTTCAGCCGCCTGCTGCAATTCACTAACAGCTTTCGGGTATTCGCCTTTGTCCATCGCGCGAATGCCGGCGAAATGATGCTTCTGCGCGGCGCAGCCAGCCACGCTTGCGAGTGCGGCGAACGCAACGTATGCCTTTGCGCGCCACAACCAATTGAAGATATGCATACTGGGTTACTCCGCTTCCGGTATCGGAAGCGTTTGCTTCGTACCTGTTGAAAGATGTTCGAATTCGATGCCGCGCGCCTGAAGCGCGCCGACTTTGTACGTGCCGTCCAGCGTTTCACCAACGCGCGCCACCACCGCCACTTCGCCGCGTGCGAGATAAATAACGGAGCCGCCATCGTCGCTGTAACTGCCAACATAGCGGTAAGGTAAAGGTGGAGGACCGACCGGCTCCACCACCACTGGCGCCACTGTTCGTTCGACCGGCGCGGGTGCGACCACTGGCGCCGGCTCTGGCGGCGGCGGTTCGGCCCAGCCGCGCTTCTCAAATGGATCCGCCGACGCCTCTTGTTCGAACACAGGTGCGAACTCCGCAGGCTGTGCGTGTGCGGCAGGAGCCGCAGTCGCGGCGGAGGTGCGCCTGGCGCTGACTTCAACCACTTCTGCCGGTGCCGGGCCAAAGTAGATCGCCGCCAATGTGAGTACCAAAGCCGTCAACAGCACGGCCCAACGGCGACGCTGCGAACTATCCACCAACCTTCTCCTGATAGGCCACATAAGCCGAAATGTCGCAGCGAACGTCTGCAGCATTCACATCCTCGCGCCGGCAAGCCACTGTATCAAGAACCACGCCCTCGGAACCCGCCAGAATCTCCGAAATGAATTTGCGGATTGTGGGATAACGAGACAAGACCGTGAACGTCGCTCGATAACGGACGTAAGGCTGATTGGGCGCGTCATCTACCGCAAACGATATTTCGTCTAAATTGATTGCGGCGGAAGAAGCGCTCTGCTCGAGGAGTGACAACAAATGGGAACTACGAAATGCCTTTAGTTCCACACTTGCTCGAGTGACGTTCGCCTGAGTAGGGGCAACCGATTGGCCCCATTTCGAAAGCGCGTTAGCTTCTTGCTTGGCATCCAAGAGAGCGTTCTGATTTGCCGAGTAGTAGGCGAAAGCAGCCGCGAGCAGTGCGGCGGCGACAGCTGTCAAAGCAGACGGCAACCGATAGGAAACTGACGTTCGGCGGTAAGCGAACACAGCTTTGTTTAAGAGCAATTGAAAGGAAGCCATCGGGAGATTACACCTAGCCCGATTCGCTTTGGAAACCGGATTATGTTGCAGTTTTTGCAACCAATGAAGGAAGCTCTATTATTTCATAGAACTCTTACAAAGAAAATATCCCTACTTCCTCAAACGCAACAGCAACAGGATTACGGTCGCACGTCCGGGTCCTTTGGCGACGCCATTGCACTACCCTGCTACCATGCCCCAAATACGAAAATTTGCACTCTCGGCCAATTCATACAAACTCAGGCGAGAGAGCCAACATCGCCTCGTCCTGACTATGCTGGACTACGCCTAGCCAATTCACACGATTATCACATAGCTTTTTAGTTTCATTTAATATTCAGTCCATTAGCCGAGCAGGATTGATTCAATATCGGCTTTAGTCTCAGCGGGAAAGATAACTTTGAATTGTTTTTCACCTGATGCAGCGAAACCAACAGCTACGTCTCTGAGAACTTCCAGGTATGACATTAAATCTTGTGCTGGCAATCGCGGCAATGAACTATGGACCAAGTGAATGCGCTGCTGTGGTATCCAGCTCAGATCGCTTAGGCAATCTTCCAATGCGTTCCAGTTAAATCCAAAATACCCTGGAAACCATAACATGTAATACAGCGCTCGCAACAACTCCTCTGCCCCCCCGATCTCAGGGTCAATTCTAGCCACAAATGCCTCATGATCTAATGAGCCTAGTGTGACAAATTCAAATGGCGAGCTCATATTCAACCTATTTATTTAGCGGGATAAAAGTCAAGTAGTGGTCCGGCGTGTAGTATTTTTCGCCACCCTGCCCAGTAACGATCCTTTGTGGTCCTGGTCCGGAGATGCCCGGCGTCGGCACAACGTATTCATTATAGTAGCCTTCCGGATGCACTGGAAGTTCCGACGTCGTCTTACCGGGATTGGGCTTGTTTCTAAATACACTTCCATCGTTTGGATGCGGATGCCTTACCCCGTCTTTAATACGCTGAAGGGTGGGACCCAGATCGACGGTTCCTTGAAATACCGCCCCTGTCTTCTTGTCAACCACTTTTACGCCGGAGACAAACCTTGTAACAGACGGCATCGCTGGTTCAGCCACCTGCTCGGCTTTCTTTGCCGCGACGACAACCTTTGGCACAGCAACTTCAAACGCGTTTTTACTCCCTGCAACCGCGAGTTCCTTTGCCCCGCCTTTCAACACCCCCTCCACGACTGTGCTTTCGCCAACTGTTAGCCCATCTACGACTGCCAAGCCACCGTAAAGCATAACCATTCCCAACTGGCCATTCTCGGCAGACTCTTTCGCAGCCATAACATTCGAATAAACTGGAATGTTGTCTGCAGCCAAGTGCATCAAAGAACTTGCGGTACGAAGCAGGCCTGGTCTCAAAGAGATATTCCAATAGCTGCGAACAGGCGCCATTGCCTCACGAAACGCGAACGCGCCTCCCATCCCACCGCCAGAGGCCATATTCGGCGCAGTATTGAAATCAGCCTGCCCCGGAACAGTTACACTAAAGCCATCGAATCCCGTTGGATCCGTGTAGCCCAGAGGATTATTAAACACGTAGGTATAACGGCCATAACTTTGACCGTCAAATGGATTAGTTACATGTGGGTCCGCGCTGACGAAGCGCCCCAACAATGGATCGAACAACCTCCCGTTCATATGCACCAGGTCTAGTTGGTCGAGCATCTCGTGGCCGGTATAACCCTTATGGTCAATCACACCGTCCAAAGAATCTGGTGTCGAACTTCCGTCAAGTGTGCGGCGTTTCCCCCACGGATCATATGAGAGAGACTCTTTGATGACCCCATCCTTGTCCGAAATCGCAATAATGCTGCCCATACGATCCATGTGGAACCAATTTTCTTCCACCGAACCATTTGGACGAACGATTTCCACTCCTATGTTGTTAGGCCAATAAGTTCGAACAGTCGTAGTAGTGTCCGTGCGCTCCAATTCCTGACCACCAGCATACACAATCCGCGAACCATCGCTTCGGCGCTGAATAGTCCGTTGATGCTCCGGACCATATACGAAACTGCTCCAGATGGTGCCCTTCTTAACGAGCATGGGCATATCAAAGCTTGTCCACTCCATCATACGGCCGCCGCCCGACGTCAAATTCCCGTTGTCGTCATAGACGAAACTCCCAATACCTGGAATAGATTGCACTGCGTGTGGACGAATTGCGCCCTCACCTTGGGTTGGGTAGACATAATCGCCATTTCCTACTCCCGTCTTGCTTCGTACGTTCCCGGCCTGATCGTACGCAAAAATCTTTGATTCGGAACCAATTTGACTTGATGTTAAGCGGTTTAAGTTGTCATAACCAAATGACTCGCTAAACTGCTGCGAAGCCCAATACTGCTCGCGTCGCGACACATTCCCTACCACGTCATACTGATAGTTCTCGTTGACCTTTAATATGCCGTTCAGGCGAACGTCATGACTATCCAAACGGTACGTCGCGGCCTTATATTGCGTTGTTTCAACTAGGTTATTTCCTAGACTAGCGACCGCGATTTGACCAAGTGCATCCTGAGCGGTCGCAACCCAAAGAGCGCGCCCTGATTTTTCAATTCGGTTCAAATACCCTTTATCGTTGTAACGCAGGTCAAAAGCGCGCAGAGTGGCATTGTCATCATTTTGCAAGTAACTTTGCTTAGCAATGCGTCCCCAACCATCGTACTCAGACGTATAAGTGTAGCGACCGTTATCGATAAATTGCTTGACGGTCGTAAGGCGGCCTTTATTGTCGTAGCTTTGAATGCGCTGATAGTCCTTCAACCCACCAGCGATGGTGTAAGCTTCCGCAAGCCTCCCTTTGCCGAACGCCGCGACGTCATACTGCCAATGGCTTTCCAAATCTGGTTCGTAACGACCAGTCATTCGATCCAGTAAGTCAAACTCGAAACGTGCAAACTCCTTCACTGGAGCGGTTTGATTAATCAGCGCTTGTTTTGCAGATGTCTGCTTCCAAGTCCGCCCAACCGGGTCAACTTCATATTTAGTTCGCCCCAGGTCAGGGTCGTTCAGAGCGATTCTGTGACCGAGCAAATCGTATTCGATCGACACGACGTTTCGATTTGGATCACTTGTCGAGAGCAGGTTACCCAATGCGTCATACCGCATTTCGGTGAGTCCACCTTCACGATCTTTCACCTGGACTAGGCGCCCAAGCACATCTCGGATCTGCGATTCGACCTTCGCCTTGGCATTTTCATTGTCAATAACTAGTCCGCGGTATGAATACCTAGTGAATATCGGTACTCCTGCGTCATCCCTTCCTTCAATTTCCTTCAACCGCCCAAGCTCATCGTAACGTTTTGCATACGAAAGGTGAGCGCTTTCGCCAACAAAGCGTGGAAGGTCGACCTGCCATTCACGGCCTTGATCGTCGTAACGCAAGTCCGTATTGATCTCCCGTCCATCAAAACCGTACGACAGCTTGCGCAGGACGTGGCCCGCCACATCACTAAAGTACATCGTCGGCATCGCGATACGGTTCGTGCCGTTGAAGGTATCGGTGACGATCACAGTCGCAGCAGCGAGTGGGCAGGTGCCCATGCATTGCTTTACATAGCTACGAATCTCATTTCCGTCAGGTCCGGTGGCTGTTTTCACGCGACCAAAACCGTCGACCGTCCATGTACTTTTCAACTGATTAGCGTCCGTCACGTCGCTCAGAGAACCCGTTCCCGCGAAATAATTGCGCACCTCCTCATGGCCAAGCGCATTCCGAGACTTGAAAAGGAAACGACCTTTGACATCAAATTCAACGTCTTTGATTTTACGTTGCTGCGCCGCACCGGTGTTCGGGTCGATCCACTTCTGCGTACTCGTATTGACGAGCCCGAAGCTGTTATTTTCGCGACTGTGTATGACTTCCACCGTCAACGAAGGAATATTTGGTTCTGTGGTTTCTGTCTTAAGTCGCCCTTTACTGTCGTATTCGTATGCCATCGTTTGAGTGACATTCGGCACGCCAGTTGCACCCTTGGTGACTACAACGGTTTTCGCCAGGCCGAGCAACCAGTTCGCCTCATCGTTGTCAAAGCTGATGACCGAGGACGATGTGAATGTTGCGCCAGCTCCGCTAACATTTTCGTTGCGGGTCGTTCTGTTGCCCCAATTATCAAAGCCGTCCACAGATGTGCTTTGACTGATTGCGGTCCCGTCAAGATCATTGCGTATATTTAATGTCGTTTCTGCAAACGGGAAGGCCGTCCGGGCCCCGCTACTGAAAACTAATGGCTTTTGATTGAAGTCAACATGGATCTTGTTCAACAACACGCTGCTATTGAAAACCGTCTGACGCTCTCTTACTTCACCTGCGAACGGGAAGTCGAGAGCCAACAGAGAAGTTGTACTCACCTGATTTTGAACGTCGGTGACTCGGAAGCTTGCAAAATTGAAAGGGTCTCGACCAGCGACATCGACGGTTGCGCCTTCATAGAAATAAGCGGAGCGGAGCCACCCACCTTTGCCATTAGCGAGGCGCACTTCCTTCGCCATAACGCCAGGTGCTGAAACAACCTTGGGATAGACGGGCATTGGCAACGCCCCACCCAACGAATAGCGTTTATAGACATTACTATCGTCTCCGCGAGCGAAGCTGGCTCCACTCACGTGACCTACGCCATTCGTGACGCGCGTCAACTTATCTTGATCGGCTAATGCAGTCAGGCTAATGGGAGTGAACACCGGCCGTACAGACGTGGACGTCAAGTTCAATTCCATCGCCGTCAACTTTGGTACGCCACTCTCATCCATTGGGCCTTCGCCGAGCACACCTTGCTTACTCGGGTCGGACTGGCTCGCCAGATATGGCATTTCTTGGCATACGAATCCGCCGGAGGAATAACGACACAACTCGGACTTAGCCCCCGTCGCATTCGGCGAACTGGGCACCTTGTTGAATATCACTTGAACAACGCCGTCGCCTAGATAATCACCAGAGCGAGCAGTATCCAATGGATCGGTTTTATCAGCATTTAGCGAGAACTGCTTTGAAGAGGCTTTGCAATCAACCCCGGTCTCTTTACTCAAACATACATACATCGTTCCCGGTCCGGTATTCGCAGCGTACAGCTGTTTAGGAGCCTTTATTTGATAGACGAAGTCCATCAGGCCATCGCCGTTGAGGTCATCAACAATGGACGGCACCAATTCAGTCAGCAGTTTGCCGCTACTACGCACCCGTGCCAATTCTTGGCATTTCAAACCATCCGGACGATTGACACACACCGTAACGCCCTGGACTACATCAATAGGCTTCCTTTCAACGGTATTGTTCGACTGGTTGAGATAGTACTTAGTGTTGTAAGGGTTATTTGGGTCTGCGGCAGGGACTTCGGCATTCCAGACCGAATAAAGATCGGTCATACTACGCCGACCAAGCCGCAGTCCTTCAGGACGAAAGAAGTTATATACGTTGTAGGGGTTGAGCGCCAAAGGAAGAGGAACATCCGAAGTCAACTTGATTGGTTTGCAAGCGATTGCCGACGTCTCCTTTGAGAAGAAGCAATCCGAGCCGTTGCCTTGGCTGTCGAACGGGGAGACCATATGCATCTTGCGGTCACTTTGCAATTCCACGAAGGCCGGACTGAACGCGGCTCCAGGGATGCAACGAAACATCAGCGGAGCACCTATGGCACCGCTATTCATGCAAACTCCCCACCGAATCGGCGCCTTGCCCCAAGTGAGACTGTTGTTCCAGGTATCAGTTAGTACCATGTCATCGCGACCGTCACCATCCACGTCGACGAATTCCACACCCGTCGGTCCAACCATTCCACCGGCAAAGCGCAGGTCGGTCGGCAGCGCGGAGCTGAACAACGGGCTGAAATCAACTGTCACGTCGGAATCCACTCCTTCAGGCGAGCGGACTCGAAGTAGTCCGGTTGCATGTAAAGCAACATCCTGGCCTACGCAATTCGGCTCACCAGTCTTTCCGCAGGCAGACATCTTTACCGCAACGCTGCTAACACGTCCAGTGCCATCGAGAGTAACGAACTGATTCATAGGACTGCGATAACCCTGTGAGGGATCGCCAAAATCAGGCAGCGTAAATGCTGCGCCACGCACTATCTGTGGCAACGACGCGGAATCGGCCCACTCAAAAACGGTTGGAGGCATAAACTCCAACACACCAGTTAACGGGTTGGCGCCACTAGCTTGGATCGACTGAACCAAGCTCCGCCCGCTGGCCGAACTAGTTTTGTAGTTAAGCTGGTATTGACGAACCAAATTCCCACCAGTTCCGTCAGTTAGAGTCCCGATATACGTACTGACTTTGGTCAGGCGAGTTGATATGTCAGTGTGAGAGCCCCCCATGAAAGCAATCTGCACATCGGGTCGCGCTTCATATGAGAAACGCACTGCAAGATCTGCTGATTGACCGTTGACGGCATTTCCACCATAACGGACTTGATTTGGCGTTACCCCACCAGATGTCGGATCGTAGTTATACTCCCAGGTCAGGTAATTTCCGGACCGGTCCTCTAAACGTGACAACATCCACTGCACTGGTTTGCCGTCTGCACGACCTTGTGCTTGTGGTGCACTATCTCCAGTAATTCCATAATACTGAACCGTCCCATCTTTATTTTCGACTTTGAAGCCTGCAGCAAAACGCGTTACACGGCTAAAGCTTTCAAGCTCCGTACGATACACAGCCGTATAATCCCAATAGGCTGCATCTAAGGCACCAAAGTCGGAACCAACGTCCCCACCGTTCACACGCATCAGCCGATTACCGTCGAGGCACAAGCGATCAGAAGAAGTGAATGTAATTCGGTCATTGACTCCATCCTGCGCCATAGTCTTGGCGCAACGATGAATGCTCGAACCTCCTCCCAGCGTCCAGCCTAGACCCGCAATCCCCATACCGGCGCCACTGTTATAGTTCAACGCAAGTGAAGGTTGCATCCCTGCAGTGCCTGGTGGAACACCCAAACTTATGCCATAGCTTGCCGTGCCGTCCTTGCCAACGGTCAGTGCCCCCGGCAAGGTGCCTGCATCCGGCTTACTTAGATGCGAAATACTTACACTCGTCAACGTTAATGGTGTTGAACCGCCCGAACCTCCAGTACTGCTCCCCCCCCCAGTGCCACCAGCACCGCCAGCACCTCCGGTATCACCAGTACCGCCATTTGGTGGCGTAGTCGACGAAGAATTGTCGTCATCGAACAGAAGACTGAAAACTACGTCCATCACAGCTGCGATGGTCGACTGATCCAGTGCCACTGTTACGGTAAATACCGGCGAATTTGCACTTAAACCGTTCTCCGACTCAGCGCTTACGTAAAGCCGATAGGTTCCTGGAGGAAGCGCGGCCGAAAGGTCGAAGTAGCGCTTGGTATCAATCGCCGTTTCGTACTTTGTGTAACTCACCGTGTAATACTGGCTCGCCAATGGCGTCGTATTGCCTTCGCGATACAATTGCACTGCATTGATCGCGTCACCAACCTGTCCTACCTGCACATACCCCTTGATCCCAGCGTTGAACGTTGTGGCCGGTGCAGTAACGGTGCCGCTTTTCCCTTCCAAAGTCGAAAACACTTGGGCCTGAGCCGAATTCCCCCATATTGAGCACATGCAGAACAGAAGCAGACTAGCAAGCCAACGGAACCACCCCAAACTGGGCTGGCAAAAGTTGCACCTTGCGACTTGGTAATGGCTAAAGACGGTGGACTCTGAAGAGCGGGCTGTTGTGACGGAGGGCACGAATTTTCTCCACATCGCAAAGCGATGTAAAACTTGGGTATTGTGTTAGTTATATGGGAAATTACGTTGCGGGCAATTTTTCCCGCAAAGCATAATCTCACACGGTTAGCAAACCACCAATTTATTTTTTGGAAATGAAGATTTTTCTTGAGGAACTATCCAAAGGCTGTGTTACCAATGCAACAAAGTGGCATGCTTTAGGACTGAAGACGTTGAAGATCAATGTTGGGGCCACTCGGCACTGTCTTCTGAATAGGATGTCGCCGAGAAATTGCGACGTTGCTTCCCACCCAGCCTTAATACATGCCTTTATACACAAATCTGAACTAGCGCCATGAGGCAGCTGCTGCAGGTAGCGCCTCCGCCGCGATTCGTATCTTGCGCAGTCCCTTCCAAATGGTTTGCACGCCAGGTTCGCCATCGCCTTTGCGGGCAAGGAAGCCGCCAAAGCCAGCAATCAAGCGCAGCACTTCGTTAAGCGTGGGCATTGCAGGTGGCCCACCCTTGGATCGCATGTAAGCTGCGCGGATCTCAGCCCAGTCGAAGAAGCGGCTGGCATCGAGATCCGGGCAAGTACGGCCTAGCCGCATCAGGTGCGCGATACGCCACACCACTACCAAATACATGGCGATAGCGCGTTCAAGCTTGCCTATATGTTCCAGTTGCAGCGACTCGATGCGGCATGCATTTTTCAGGATGTCGAACAGCATTTCGATTTCCCAGCGTGCGCGGTACCAGTCGATCAATTCCACCACCTCGGCGCAAGTGTCGGCACACCGGTTGGTGAGCAAACGCCACTCAACCGGCTTGCTCCCTGCGGGAGCATCAACTTCGCGGGCGACAATGCAGGTCACCATCAGCGGCGCCCCGGCATCGTTGCTCAACGTCACTCGTTGCCGCCATAGCTGCTGACGTACCGGGCGCGCTTTGACGCCGTGCCGGGCAGCCATGGCAAATTCGATTTGTCCGATTGGTTCACCTGCTACGGTGTGATCCCACAGTTTGCCGCCATTGGGCAGGCAACGGTTATGGGCGGCCCGGATCAACCGATCGGCTGGCTCACCCAGCTGCAGCGCCCTGAGCATCAAGGGCATCAGATCCGCTTCGCGATCAGCCAGATACACCAAGCGCGTTGCAGGAAAGTCCGGCGCCATCTCGGCTACCGGGTCGTAGCCTTCAATCCAGCGCAGGCTTTCTTTCAGGTCGTTGCGCTTACCTGCTGCATCCTTTCTGCTGCGCGCCCACATCCAGGCATCGAGTACGCCCAGCGCCTCCCGCTCTGGGATTACCGCGTAGGTCGGGTGCAGATACATGCCACGCTGTGCCTCGTAAGTGAGCGGTCCCAAGCCGTCAATTTCCTGCCCGTTGAAATTAAGTTCGGTGGTGTCCTGTAGGCAGAGCACAACCGGCTGCGCTTGCATGCGCTGCTTGGTTTGCTCCTAATGTGGCGCCAAGATATCCGGCCAATCGACTGACTCGTTACTCAGTAACCGGTAGGCGGCCATCGTTTCCGCCCAGCCGTGACAGGCATCCGGAATGCTCGCCGTCGGGTCAGCTGCAAATCGCTCCATCAACGTCCTCGCTCGATTGTTAAGGCGCGCATCGCCGAGGTTTAACTGTGCAAATTCCGTGGCTGCCCAATGTGCTGCGGTCATCAATGCGTCACCCAAAAGATGAGAGTAAACGCGAAACGGCGATGGTTTACAAGGGCTGCTACAAGTCCTTGAATGTAAACTGCTTTTTCCCGAACGGTCCGGTCATGTCAGACTTGTGTATAAAGGCATGGCCTTAATAGAGTCAAGCCGCATTCCCGTGGTGAGAACTGAAGAAACGTACGAGTTTGACTCCGCTGACCTACGACATCACGGCACGCAGCACCTGGACCGGAGATGAGTTACACACATCCGACCCGCTTCGATGGTTGCCTGCTCAAAGCGATCAGAACAGACATCGGCAAATTAGCTTGAAATAAAGTAGAAGGCGAGCTTCGCATAACCTTGAGAAGTGCATCCCTCCAAGGCAACGGAAACAGTTTTTCCTGCGAGAGCCGCTGCGAGGAACGACGCATAGGCTCGCTTACCGTTCGACGTGTCGCCATTTTCGAAGCGAAAATCATTTGATGCCCCACTGGAACAGCCAAGCGTCGAACCAAATGGACTACCTTCTAACGTTACATAGCAGGTGCCGTCCGAAGCGTGACATCCAACACCGACAACCTTACGCCCCGCAACCGATTCGCCTGCGAAGGCGCTGGTGCTGGAGAGTGACATGAAAATACAGAAAACGGTGCTTAGAATGGTTCTTAGATACTTCATGGGCTTTCTCGGGACTATGAATTGCAAAGTGGAAGGAGTCGCCTGCTCACGCTCCGCTCCTTCAACCTTGGATTGTTAACAAAAATTCATAGCAATCCTAATATGAAATTGTGCACATATGCAAATTTCAATTCATGGCAGCAGCCTTGGAGGGTTGAGAAGCGTTGCTTTTCCAGCCATAATGTAAAGCTAACCTCTAGATTACTTCCACATTCGGAAACCTATAAATTGAACCAACTAGGCAAATTATTGAAAAGGTGCATAGGCATCGCGTTCACGCTCTGCATTCTCTCGTCGAACGCACTGGCTGGCGTTGGTACAGGAAAGGTCCTCGATGTGACGATCAGGTCACAAGACGGCATGATGCTGATAAAGGTAACTACGCACAACGCCCCTCCTTCGTGCGTCGGCTGGTATCACACTTTTGTAAAGCCGAATGATGGAAGCCCCGCATCAAAAGCACTCCTCGCAATGCTCCTGTCCGCTCAAGCCTCGGGGAAATCGGTTCGGGTAACTGGTACTGGCAACTGCTTTGCTGGAACGGCGGCTGAAGAAATCTCTGAGTTAAATGTTGGAGACTGGGGACAATAAGCGCCAGCGCGGCATCGCTCACTAAGGGCATGCCGCGACTAAGTTATTTCTTTTCGCTAGCCAGGCGGTTCTCCAGCCGCTTGCGAGCGGCTTCAACGATGATGTGGCAGCCCTTGGTGTCGAAGTAGGCCGCGGGACCTTCTTTCACTGCGCGCTGCTGGCGCCCCCACATGTCGTTTACTTCTGGATGCGCTGCAATGGCGATGTCGCAGGCCAGACCATCGATCGTCGTGAAGCTGCCTCGAAGTTGGGCGACGACTTCAGGGTGGTCGGTGAACCGGTAACTGTCGGCAGAGACAGCAGTTACGCTATCGACAAACACGACGTTCTTGCACTCATTTCCTTCGCAGGATTGCCAACTCCAGGTCGTGCCGCCAGCAGTGTGGCCGGGCGTGCTGTGGGCGGTAACGGCCAACGGGCCAAGCTTAATTACTTCGCCATCATTCACGCCGCGTACTTTTGCCGATCCGGCGAAGTTCGACAGGCTACCGAACTGCGGATCAATTTTTGGCGACACACCGGTGCGCATTGTTTCAACGTTGGCGGTGCCGGCCAGTACGGTTGCACCAGTCAGTTTTTGCAATCCCGAGATGCCGCCCGCATGGTCTTCATGCGAATGGGAGCTGAGGATGTATTTCACGTCTTCCAGCTTGTAGCCCATTGTGCGGATGTTGGCTGCCACGACTTCCGCGCCCTTTGCGGTTGTGCCGTCGACCAGGATGTGCCCTTGCGGCGACGTCAGCAGGATGGCGCTGATGCCGCCAGTGCCTACGTAGTGCGTGTTGCCGTAGATGGTGAATGGCTTCTGCGGCGAACTCCATTCACGGTCTTGCGCGTTGGCGACGGTCGCGCAGGCGGCCAGGATGAGGGATGCGATGACCTTCATTTTTCTCCTTTGGTGGTGATGTACAGGCCGGAGTGCATTTGCGACCCACGGTCGCCACGCCGGTAACTGCGGTAAATGTTTTCGCCGGCGGCATCGCGTGCGCAGCATGTGCAGCCGCCGACATGTTCGATTTCCTTGACGCCGGCAGCGCGCAACTGGTATTCGGCGACGGCGCGCAAATCGAGGTGGCGGTAGGTCGGAAGCAAGACGTCGCGCGGCAATGCAGCGAAACGCTGCGCGAAATCCTCTGCCAGTTCTTCGCTTACCTCGTAGCAGGATGCGCAGATCGTCGGGCCGATGGCGGCTACCACATTCGCGCCCTCCCCCATCGCGGCGAGTGCTGCGGGAACGATGCCGTCGTACAGACCTCGCCAACCCGCATGGACTGCTGCGATCTGTGAGCCATCGCGGCGCGCTATCAGCAACGGGATGCAGTCGGCGGTGATGATGCTGACCGGTAGCCCGCTTGCGGCAGTAAAGAAGCCGTCGGCTTCTCCGGCTTGTTGCTGGGGCTCGTGAATCGCCGCGATGCGGGTACCGTGTACCTGGCGCTTGGCGGGCCTAAATTCCCAGACGGGTGCCAGTGCGACTGGAACGAGCGCCGAGGCACAGCCGAATCCGTGCAGGATGCCGGGAATTCCATTTAACAGACTGCTTGTGACCATTTTAGCCTTTGTGTGACATTTGTCGCAATCATAGGCTAATCTTGGCCACTTTGCAAGTCCGCCATTCAACGGTGCGTGGCCTAGTTTGTTCGAGTCAGTTTTTCGCAGGTGTGGCTGCCGCCAATGAAATACAAAGTACCAACATGGCCTGCTGTATAGTCATAGCGGGCAGAATAGCCCTGCTTGCAGAACACGGTGGTCCGTTCGTATTCGACTGGCATTTTCTGCCATCCCTGCCCAAGCAGGATCGCATCCGTCTGCTGCGTCGGGATATCCGAGCCACCAAGATACGTACTCGCCACCCAGCGCTGTTTACCGGCGATGGAGACTTTCGGACATACGGCATCGGTGTAAAGTCCGGTGCAGAATTCCTTCAACGATCGGGTCACGAAGGTTTTTGCTTCGGGACCAAGCGCCTGCTGATTCAGTACAGGTTCGGGAACCAAGGAGAGGTAGGACCAGATGACGACAAAGGTGCTGAGCAACGCGATTGTCGCCTTATGCAGTAACGGCATTTGAACGGATAGCGGGCCAAAGCGGCAAATTATACTTTGCCGGCGCCGGCCACCAATACCGACGCGTTGCTACTCCCCAATGGCGCCTTACCCCGAATTTGCGCCGACACGACAAAGTCTTCCAATTTTCGGTCAATGGGTGGAATTTGCCCAGTAAAGCCTGTATCCTCCTCTCTTTCACGTTATCAGCGCAACAAGACCTGTTATTCAAAGGCACTGATTGTCAACCTCACACGACTCGAAAATGCATATCACTCGATTCAAAGCCGCCGGCCGCACCGCCATTCTTTCAGCACTCTGCGCAACCGCTCTCACCCTCGCCCCAGTCGCATCGGCATCCACCACGGAAGGTCCGTTCACCATTAAATCGGTCATCGTCGGGGGCTATGGCGCTCACATCGAGGTCACGCCAGCGCCAGCCGGATGCACCGCTGACTGGTCGGGCACTCAATTCGTCATCATCAAAGAGTCCCCCCTTTACAAGGAATTGCTCGCTGGCTTCCTGGCGGCCCAAGCCCAAGGCAAAACTGTGCTGATCTGGCACGACCAACAAGGTAATGGAAATTGTGGTTTCGGGAACCAGAAGTCAATCAATACCATTCAGATTAAGAACTAACAAGAACCTCTGATCGCCCTCGCCTGTCTTCCACTTCGAAAAAAAAAACGGCGCCCGCGAATGCGGAGCGCCGTTAAGGGCTGATCGATATTGTTTAGTTCCAGTCGCCGCCCAGGGAACGGATCAGGGCTACGGTGGTCACCGCACGGTCGCCGCGCAGTTGAACTGCGCTGCGTTCGACGGCTGCCAGGTTGCGCTGTGCGTCCAGCAGGTCCAGGTAGCTGGAACGGCCGGCGTCGTACAGCTTCTGCGCCAGGTCGGCCGAACGGCGGGCCGAGACCAGGGCTTCGTCGATCTGCGCGGTTTGGCCGCCCAGGATGCGCAGGCCGGCCAGGTTGTCTTCCACCTCGGCGAAAGCGCCCAACACAGTCTGGCGGTAGCCGGCAACCGATTCCTCCAGGGCTGCTTCGCTGCGCTTGACGTTGTTGCTGTTACGGCCGCCGTCGATCAAGGGCATCGACAGCAAGGCACCCAGTACCCACGAGCGGCTGCTCCACTTGAACACGTCGCTGAAGTGGCCGGCTGCGCCGCCGCCATTGGCGGTGATGTTCAGCGCCGGGAACATGGCCGAACGCGCAACGCCGATGCGGGCGTTCGACGCTTCCATCGCTTTCTGTGCGGCGGCGATGTCAGGACGGCGTTCCAGCAGCGCGGACGGCACGCCGGTCGGGATCGCAGGCAGCAGAGTCGAATCCAGCAGCGGACTGTTGCCCGCCGTGTAGGCTGCCGCCGGCTTGCCCAACAGGACTGCCAGCGCATGCTCGGTGGTGGCGCGGCGGCGTTGCAGGCCGATCGCTTCCGAGCGGGTGGTCGACAACTCGGTCTTGGCGCGGGAGAGGTCGAATTCACCAATGTCGCCCAGGTCGAAACGACGCTGGTTGACCTTTACACTCTCTTCACGCAAACGGACCGTCTGCTCCACAGTCGCCAATTCGGCGTCCGTGGCGCGCAGGCGGAAATAGGTCTGTGCCACGTCGGCTTGGAGCGACAGCAGGACGGAGCGGTAATTCGCTTCCACCTGCGCGGCGTCGCCACGGGCCGCGGCCACATTGCTCGATACGCGGCCGAACAGATCCACTTCATAGCTCGCCGTCAGGTTCGCGTTGTAAGTGGTCTGCGGCGCAATGTCGGTACTGGCCGGCACGCCCAGCGACAGGGCCGAATTGCGGGCACGCTGGGCGCCAACGCCCACGCCGATTTGCGGAATGCGGTCCGCTTCGGCGATGCCGGCGATGGCGCGTGCCTGCTTGACGCGGGCGGCCGCAACGGCCAGGTTGGCGTTGTTGCGGGTCGCTTCGGCGATCAGCTCATTCAGGGCCGGGTCGCTGAAGGCCAGCCACCACTCGCCGCGCGGCTGGCGCTCGGCGTTCTGGGCAGGCTTCCAGCTGGTGCCGTCTTCGGCAGTCATCACCTGCGGCTCCTTGAAGGCGGCCGGGGTGTCGACTTGCGGTTGCTTGAATTCAGGCGCGGCGCATGCCGTCAGCAGCAGTGCTGCCAGCAGCGGGGCGACGCCCTTGGCAATCATACTTTTCATTAGTGGGTCCCTTCCAGTTGCGGGGCGGTATCCGCCGCCGGGGATTTCTTCTCAAGGCGCTTGGCCAGGGTGCGCAGCAGGACGTAGAACACTGGTGTCAGGAACAGGCCGAAGAAGGTCACGCCCAGCATGCCGGCGAACACCGCCACACCCATTGCATGACGCATTTCAGCACCTGCACCAACCGAGAACACCAGCGGTACTACACCCATGATGAAGGCGATCGACGTCATCAGGATCGGGCGCAGACGCAGGCGGCAGGCTTCCAGCGCCGCTTCCAGGATGGTGCGGCCATGGTCTTCCAGTTCCCGCGCAAACTCCACGATCAGGATCGCATTCTTCGACGCCAACCCGACCAGCACGAACAAGGCAATCTGCGTGAACACGTTGTTGTCGCCGCCGGTCAGCTTGACGCCGATCAGGGCGCACAGGATCGACATCGGCACGATCAGGATCACGGCCAGCGGCAGGGTCCACGATTCGTACTGGGCAGCCAGCACCAGGAACACCAGCAGCACGCACAGCGGGAACACGTAGATCATGGTGTTACCGGCCAGGATTTCCTGGTAAGTCAGCTCGGTCCATTCGTAGCCCATGCCTTTCGGCAGGGTCGCCTTGGTGATTTCTTCCAGCGCAGCCTGGGCCTGGCCGGACGAGAAGCCTGGAGCCGGAGCGCCGTTGATCTCGGCCGATACGTAGGCGTTGTAGCGCTCCACGCGGTCAGGGCCGTAGCTGTCTTTCACGCGCATCAGCGAGGACAGCGGAATCATCTCGCCTTTGCTGTTGCGGACCTTCAGCTGTGCGATCTGCTCGGCCTGCGAACGGAACGGGGCGTCAGCCTGCACGCGCACCTGGTAGGTGCGGCCAAACTGGTTGAAGTCGTTCACGTACAGCGAACCAAGGTTGATCTGCAAGGTCTGGTAGATGGTCTGCAGCGGCACGCCCAGTTGCTTGGCCTTGGCGCGGTCGATGTCCGCGAACAGCTGCGGCACATTGATCTGGAAGCTGGAGAACACACCGGCCAGGCGCTTGTCCCCCCACGCCTTCATCTGGATTTCCTGTACGGCTTTATACAGCGCATCGTAGCCGGCGTTGTTGCGGTCTTCGATCATCAGCTTGAAGCCGCCGGTGGTACCCAGGCCGTTGACTGGCGGCGGCGGGAACACCATCACGAACGCGTCCTGCACGGCGCCCATGCGCTTGTTGATTTCCGCAGCGATGGCCGCACCCGATTGCGACGGGTCGGTACGCTCGTGGAACGGCTTCAGCGTAGTGAACACGATACCTGCGTTCGGCGCATTGGTGAAGCCGTTGATCGACAGGCCCGGGAAGGCAACCGACGCATCCACGCCAGGGATTTCCTTGGCGATGTCGGACATCTTGCGGATCACCTGCTCGGTGCGTTCCAGCGATGCGGCGTCAGGCAGCTGGGCGAAGCCCACCAGGTATTGCTTGTCCTGGCCCGGCACGAAGCCGCTCGGCACGACCTTGAACATGATGCCCGCGGCAGCAGCCAGCACCAGGTACACCACGATGGATGCGGACTTGCGCTTCAGTACGCCTTGCACGCCGGTTTCATAGCTGTGCGAAGCGCGGTTGAAGAAGCGGTTGAACCAGGCGAAGAAGCGGCCGAAGATCTTGTCCATCACGCGGGTCAGCGCATCCTTCGGTGCGTCGTGCGGGCGCAGCAGCGATGCCGACAGGGCCGGGGCAAGGGTCAGCGAGCACAGTGCCGAAATGACGGTCGAAATAGCGATGGTCAGCGCGAACTGGCGGTAGAACTGGCCGGTCAGGCCGGACACAAAGGCGATCGGCACGAACACGGCGCACAGCACCAGGGCGATAGCGATAATCGGGCCGGAGACCTCTTTCATGGCCTGGATGGTCGCATCGCGGGCCGACAGGCCGTTGGCGATATTCCGCTCGACGTTCTCCACCACCACGATCGCATCGTCGACCACGATACCGATGGCCAGCACAAGGCCGAACAGCGACAGCGTATTGATCGAGAAGCCGAAGCCGATCATCACCGCGAAGGTACCGACGATCGATACAGGCACCGCCAGCAGCGGGATGATCGATGCGCGCCAGGTCTGCAGGAAGATGATCACCACGATCACCACCAGCGCCACTGCTTCCAGCAGGGTGTGGATCACGGACTTGATCGACTCGCGCACGAACTGGGTCGGGTCGTACACGATGTCGTATGCCACGCCTTCAGGGAAGTCCTTCTTCAGTTCTTCCATCTTGGCGCGCACGTTGGCCGACAATTCCAGCGCATTGCTGTTCGGGGCTTCGAAGATACCCAGGCCCACTGCGGACTTGTTGTTCAGCAGCGAACGCAGCGAGTAGCTGTTGGAGCCCATTTCGATACGGGCCACGTCCTTCAGGCGGGTCAGCGCGCCGTCTTCATTGGTCTTGACGATGATCTCGCCAAATTCCTCGACGGAACTCAGGCGGCCCTGGGTGTTGACGGTCAGCTGGAAGTCGGCCGACTTGGACGGCGCAGCGCCGATCACACCGGCAGCCACCTGCACGTTCTGCTCGCGGATCGCATCGACCACGTCGGACGCGGTCATGTTGCGGCCTGCGACCTTCTGCGGGTCGAGCCAGACGCGCATGGCATAGTCGCCGGCGCCGAAGATCTGCACGTCGCCCATGCCCGGAATACGGGCCAGCTGGTCTTTCACGTTCAGCACGCCGTAGTTGCGCAGGTACAGGTCGTCGTAGCGGCCATTCGGCGACAGCAGGTGGACCACCATCGTCAGGTTAGGCGAAGACTTCACCGTGGTCACGCCGATCTGGCGCACTTCTTCCGGCAGGCGTGGCAAGGCGCGCTGCACGCGGTTCTGCACCGCGGTTTCAGCCTTGTCTACGTCGGTGCCGATCTTGAAGGTCACGGTCAGCATCAGCGCGCCATCGGAGGTGTTCTGCGAGGACATGTACAGCATGTTCTCGACACCGTTGATCTGCTCTTCGAGCGGCGCGGCGACGGTTTCCGCAATCACTTTCGGGTTCGCGCCCGGGTAGACGGCGCGCACCACGACGGATGGCGGCACCACTTCCGGGTATTCGGAGACGGGCAGCTTGAAGATCGAGATCAAGCCCGCTACGAAGACAATGATCGATAGAACCGCCGCGAAGATCGGTTTATCGACAAAGAAGCGTGAAAAATTCATGGATTATTCCTTGGTTTTCTTGGCATCGGCGGCGGCCACTTTTTCTGCTGCCATCGGGTCAAAGGTCATGTCGACCATTTGCGGCGTGATCGGCGCACCAGGGCGCACGCGCTGCAGGCCGTTGACGACGATCTTTTCGCCTGCTTTCAAGCCGTCGCGCACCACGCGCAAGCCTTCGATGTTCGGGCCCAGCACCACAGGACGGTATTCCGCCTTGTTTTCTGCGCCCACCACGAACACGAACTTGCGGTTCTGGTCAGTACCGACGGCGCGGTCGTTGATCAGCAGCGAAGTGCGGGTAGCAGTGCCGCCGTCCAGCTGGACGCGGGCGAACAGGCCGGGCACCAGGGCTCGGTCCTTGTTGTCGAAGGTAGCGCGCATGCGCACGGAGCCGGTGCGGGTGTCGAGCTGGTTGTCGACGAATTCCAGCTTGCCCTCATGCGGGAAGCCTGCTTCGTTGGCCAGGCCGACCTTCACGGTCACCGGCTGGCCCTTGTAGGCCTGGCCGCCGACGCGCAGGAAGGTGTCTTCGTCACCGTCGAAGCTGGCGTAGATCTTGTCCAGCGAGACCACGCTGGTCAGCACGGCGTTCGGATCCACCAGGTTGCCGAGGGTGATCTCTGCCTTCGACACGCGGCCGTTGATCGGCGACGTTACCTGGGTGTAGGACAGGTTCAGGCGCGCTGCTTCCGCTGCCGAAGCGGCGGCGCGGGCGGTTGCGTCCAGTTCCTTCAACGCCGATGCACGTTCATCGAATTCGCGCTGGGCGATGGCTTTATCGGCCAGCAGCTTTTCGGCACGGGCCAGTTCCAGCTTGGCCAGGTCAGCCTTGGCGCGCGCCGAATTGGCGGCGGCGTCGGCGCGGCTGGCTTCAGCCTGGAATGGACGCGGATCGATCACGAACAGCACATCACCTTTTTTCACCTCGCTGCCAGGCTTGAAGTTCACCGCGGTGATGAAGCCGCTGACGCGTGGACGGATTTCCACGTGGTCGATGGCTTCCAGGCGGCCGGAAAATTCCTGGGTTTCGGCGACGGACTTCTGCACGACAACGGCAGCCGATACTGGCGGGCCGCCTGCCGCAGGCGCCTGGCTTTCGGCCGGCTTGCTATTGGCGTTGCAACCGGACAGGATGGCCGCCGCCAGCCCGCCCATCGCCAATGCGGCAACCAGCGGCCGCACAAGAGTGGACATTTGATTCATCTTTTTCATTGTTAACCTCTTGGGGGTGAAAATTAGTGGGAA
>Ga0102594_1000386_pt1 | contig 45496 bp, 29 predicted proteins | sample AraplaCol_mLB_r2_2_FD_76863 | JGI IMG/M metagenome (GOLD analysis project Ga0102594, IMG submission 76863) | Arabidopsis root microbial communities from North Carolina, USA - plate scrape MF_Col_mLB_r2 (SPADES assembly) (version 2) | ecosystem: Host-associated > Plants > Roots > Endosphere...
ACGCCGGGCATCGCCCCGGCCGTGGCCAACGCACTGTTCCGCCTCACAGGCAAGCGCCAGCGGCAACTGCCGTTCGTGGTGTAAGAACGGCTGATGTCAGCTCCCCTCTCCCACGCGTGGGAGAGGGGTTGGGGGAGAGGGGAGCGATGCAAGACGCGACATCGGCAATTTGAACCGCCGCGCCCTCTCCCCCGGCCCCTCTCCCGCCTGGCGGGAGAGGGGAGCTGACAAGCGTACGGCAGGCTTCCGCCTACTGATAGCTCATGGTGAAGGTTGCCAGCGCCCGCACGATGCCCGGTTCGACGGCACCGGTCGCGACATACTCGGCGGTCATCGGAATGGTCATCGTGTCGGTGGCTGGTCCCACCAGCCACTGATTGGTATTGCCCGCCACCGGCGAATCGGGGCCGAGCCGGACCGCTGCCTGGTTTGTGTCCCGCATTCGCACATCGCTACCAGGGGCCGCGACGTGACGTTATCGCGGACGTTGTGGCTCATCAGGTAGTACATCGATCCCACGTTGATCTGCCCGCTACCGGTTACCTCCCCCGTCGCGGGTTCAGTGGTGAACAAGCTTGATTGCACCGGTACGCTGCTCCCCTCTCCCACGCGTGGGAGAGGGGTTGGGAGAGAGGGCGGGCGATGCAAGACGCGACATCGGCAATTTGCACCGCCGCGCCCTCTCCCCCGGCCCCTCTCCCGCCTGGCGGGAGAGGGGAGCGACCCTTCAGTTAGCCGTCAGCGCTGGCTGAACTGCAATACGCTTAGCCCCACGGCCGCTACGGTGACCGCCGCCAGCGCGACCACGCGAACCAGCGGCGCCAGCCGGCGGGCGCCTCGGCTTCGGCGTCGGCAGCGTCGGGCACGCTGTCTGGTGCCCCGGGCAGGGCCTCGAGAATCCGCGCGCGCAGATCGGCCGGCGCGCGATGGTAAGTGGCGCCGAGCCGTGTGGCACGGTGCAGCGCCTGCAGGTTGGTCAGCGCTTCCACGCAACCGTCGCAGGCTTCGAGATGCCGTTCCAGCCGCACGCTGTCGGCGGCGCCCACCTCGCCGTCGGCGGTGGCCTGCAGCAGGTTGCGGGCCTCATTGCATTCCATGGCGCGGGTCTCCTGCGGGGCGGATCGGGTCGGCGGCCGTCGGTGCGTCGTGGGTGGCCGGGCGTGGCGGGTTGTCGCGCAGCGCCACCACGGCAGCGGCCAGCATGCGCCGGCCGCGCGACAGCCGCGACATCACGCTGCCCACCGGGATGTCGACGATGCGGGCGATATCGCGATAGTGCAGTTCCTCCAGATCGCGCAAGACCAGAACCTCCCGAAATGCCACTGGCAGCTGCGCCAGCGCGGCGTGCACCAGGCGCACGTCTTCCTCGCGCAGCAGCCATTGCTCGGGATCTTCCGGCGCGCCGTGCCAGTCGGGCAGGCTGGCGCGGAGCAGCGCTTCGTCATAGCCGGTTTCCGCTGCGGCGTGGCGCTTCTGCCAGGTGGTGAACCAGGTGTTGCGCACGATGGCCAGCAGCCACGGCCGGGGCTGGTCGCCACGAAACCCGCCGAACAGCCGGCACGCGCGCAGGAAGGCTTCCTGCACCACGTCGTCGGCATCGCCCGGGTTGGCGCACAGCCAGCGGGCGAGGTTGTAGGCGGCGTCCAGGTGCGGCAGCACCAGGGCATCGAAACGGCGGCGCGTGTTGGCGGCGTCCAAGTCAGTCCTTCAGGGGCGGAGCGGCAGGGCAGTGCGGCATGGGGCGTCTCTCTTGTATTACCGGCGCTGGGCCGATTCTATTCCGGCGTGGGGGGGTAGCCAAACGGGGAAGACCCGCAGCAAACAAGCGCCGGGAGGGCCGGTGTGAGAGGCGGCACGCGCCTTTCGGAAGCGGTCATGCAGCCGCACGCGCCAGGTTCGCCCGGCCCGCCCGGCGCCGGCGGGTTCGGCATTCATCACTTGCCGTGGCGGTACGCCCTTGCGTGGTGGCGACGATACGACGGGCGTATTGCCGCTTGTTTCCGCTTATGGCCACAATGCGCTCAGGCATCATCAGGGCTTGTGGCCCATTCCTTTCAGGCGGACACCATGGAAACCCAGGAAAGCACGTTGACCCTTGCACTGCTGACGGTGCCGGCCCGGGCGGCAATCTGCCGCGCGTTGCTGGAGGCAGGCGAAGACTGCCTGCCGGCGATTGTGCTGGCCGAGGTGTCCGGCGTGACGCTGCGGCGCGCGGCCCATCACTTCCAGGAGATGGTGCAGGCCGAGGTGCTGGCGCTGGTGATCCGTGACCATCAGGTCTGCTACACGCTCAAGGCCCGCCGCGCCGTGCGGGAGGCGCTGGAATACGTGGATCGCAGCGGGTTGAACTGATAGTGATGCTTTAATCACGCGTTTGAAGGCGCCGGTCAACTGTCCGGCGCCTTTCTCCGTTTCTCCGTTCATTCAGGGCGGCCCGCGTGCCTCGCGCGCCGCGCATCAGGACTTCCGACCGTGAAACTCTCGAACCGGATCGCCGCGCTACCGCTGTGGGCGATCCTGTATTTCGTCTTTGGCTACGCCTCTCACCAGATCAACGGGCCATTTGCCGCCACCGGCTATATCTGGCTGCCCGCCGGGGTGACCGTGGCCGCGTTCATGCTGGCGCCGGCCCGGCGCTGGGCCGGGCTGGCGCTGGCGTTCGTGGCCGCCCAGATGCTGCTGGGCGTGGTGGAGGGCCGCGACGCGTTCCGCATGCTGCTGTTCTCGGTGGACGAGATCGGTTTTGCCGCGCTGGCCGTGGCGCTGGTCCACATGATGCGGTTCTCGCTCGAAGGGCTGGCCTTCGTGCGCGGCCTGCTGCTGGCCGCGGTGGTCAGCAGCGTGGGCGGGGCGGTGCTCGGCGCGGGCTGGTTCTGGCTGTTCCTCGACGTGCCGTTCTGGGCCACCGCCAAGGTATGGTCCGCTGCCGATTTCGTGGGCGTGCTGATCGTCACGCCGGTGCTGGCGGGCTGGGGGCGCTTCAGCGCGGCGCGCTCGGGCGGCCGTCGCCGCGGCGAATTCCTGGCCGGCATTGCCGCGCTGCTGGCCGTGCTGGTGACGGCCGCCGCCGTGTTCGACGGCACGCGGCTGGTGCAGCTGTCGCTGGGCGTGGCCTACGCGCTGACCTATATCCCGCTGTTCTTCGTGGCCATCGTGGCGCTGCTGCTGGGCGGCCGGGGTGGTTCGGTGGCCGTGGCGCTGCTGTCGGCGCTGGTGCTGATGAATACCGCGCAGGGCGATGGCCCGTTTGCCGATACCGCCGTCTACCACGGCTACTCGCTGCTGGTGGCGCAGCTCTACCTGGCCGTGGCCGCGCTGCTGACGCTGCTGATCAGCACGCTGCGCACCGCGCGCGAACAGCTCCACGAAGAGGCCGCCAACCGCCAGAACGAGGTGGAACTGGCGCTCGCCGCGAGCGGGCAGCTGGTCTACAACCTCGACCCGAAGAGCGGACGGCTGCGCTGGAGCGGCAGCGTGGAACAGGCGCTGGGCGTGCCCAGCCAGGCGTTTTCGACGCTCGACGACGTACTGGCCAGCGTGCATCCGGACGACCGCGCCGACGTGCGCCGACGCTGGCTGCGCGAGAGCGACGGCGAAGTGCGCGGCGACCTGACATTCCGGCTGCTGCTGCCGGCCGGCAGCACCACCACCGTGGTGGACATGAGCGGCCCGCTGCTCGATGGCGACGATTCCGTGGCACTGATCGCGGGCGCGTGGCGCATCGTGGTCAGCCATGACACCGAGGGACGGCGCGCGGCATGACGAGGGAAGTGGCTCCGCGTACCGGAGCCCTGTTGATTCACGGCCTGGGCGGCACGCAGTACGACCTCGGGCCGATGCACAAGGTGCTGCGGCGCGCTGGCGTGGAAACGCACGCCGTCACGCTGCCCGGCCACGGCGGCACGCCCGACGACCTGCACGCCGTGGAGGCCGAGCAGTGGCTCGACGCCGTGACGCAGGCCTACGACGCGCTGGTGGACCAGTACGAGACATTCCACGTGATCGGCATGTGCATGGGCGCGCTGCTGGCCGTGGCGCTGTGCGAGCGCCGCCAGCATCGACGCGGCCTGCTGGTGGCGTTGTCCACGCCGGTCTATATCGATGGCTGGTCGACGCCGCCCTACCGCTGGCTGCGGCACGTGGTGTATCACCTGCCGATGCTGCCGGCGCGCATCAAGGTGGAAGAGAACGAGCCATTCGGCATCAAGAACGACCTCGTGCGCGCCATCGTCAAGGCCAAGTTCGAGCGCGGCGACAACTTCCATTACCGCTGGGTGCCGCTGACCTGCATCCGCCAGGTAGACCGCCTGCGGCGCTGGGTGATCGATGGCGCGCGGCGCGTGCCGTGCCGCACGCTGGTGGTGCATGCGCGCGAAGACGAGCTGACCTCGGTGCGCTCGGCCAACTTCCTGCTGGCCAATGTGCCGCAGGCGCAGGGCGTGATCGTCGAGAACAGCTACCACATGATCTGCGTGGACAACGACCGCGAACAGGTCATGGCCAGCGTGCTGGACTTCCTCGGGTTCGATGGTGCGGCCGGCCGCACGCGGGCGCGGCGGACCGTGGCCACGCCGATGTCCGCCGAGGCGGTGCAGGCGCTGGTGCACGAGTACCTGGCCGCGCTGACCACGCGCCATTTCGAGACGATCTATCCCCAGCTTGACCCGGCCATTGTCTGGCGCCACGAGGGCGATCATCCGCTGGCCGGCGAATACGGCGACCGCGACGCGGTCATCGCGCTGTTCCAGCGGCTGGCGCAGCAGGCTGGCGACACCATCCGCATCGACGTGGTGGGCGCGCCGCGCATCGACGGGCTGACCGTCGAGGTGGATATCGCCGTGTCGTACCAGTTCGACGGCACGCCCATGCACGGGCACGGCACGCAGGTGCTGCAGCTGCGCAATGGGCGGATTGCCGCCGTCACGTACCGGTCGACGATGATGACCAACAGCGAGGCCGGCGAGGCCAGCAGAACCACACTGGCCGGCTAGCCGGCGCCGGTCAGAACACGCGCCCCAGCTGCAGATAGATGTTCCAGACGCCGGCCGGGGCTGCCGCAAAGCCGAAGTAGAGCGGCCCGATCACACTGTTTCCGCCGATGAAGATGCTCGCGCTCGACTTGTAGGGCCCGTTGCCGAAGGTGCGCCGGCGCAGCCACACATCCCCCACTTCGAGGCTGGTGCCGAACACCGTGCTGCGCAGCCCCGGCAGCACGAACTCGCGCAGGTCGTTCAGGTAGGTCAGCCGGCCATAGAGCAGGTAGTTGCCCGAGAACTGGTCCGGCGCGTAGGCCGACAGCCGCTGGAAGCCGCCGAGCGTGAAGCCCAGGCCGCCGCTCACGCTGTTGTCGGAGCGGTGGTCGTTGTAGGTCATGGCCGCCTCGGCCGCCAGGTTCAGCGTGTGGCGCCCGTGGCTGGCGGCCCACAGGGCCTTGCCGTGCACGTCGTCGAAGCTGTTGTCCACGCCGCCGAACGAGAGCTGGTTCACGACGTTGAAGTAGTAGCCCTTGCGCGGAAACAGCGGATCGTCGAGCTGATCGATGGTCAGCTCCGCGCGCACGGTGGGCTGGTGCACCGAGGCGCTGAACCGGCCGTCGCGGGCGCCGGCCAGCAGGTAGTCCGAGTAGTATCGCACCTGCTGGTAGTTCGCGCCAACCCGGAACTCGCCCAGCCGGCCGAGCGGCAGCCCAAGGTCCACGCCCGCCAGCGCGGTGTCCACGCGCACCGCCGTCAGCGGGGTGGCATGGCGCGTGTCGCCGTTGTCGGGATAGATGTCGACGTGCTTGCGGCCGTACTCCAGATACGGCGCCACGTAGAAGCCCAGGCGGTCGAACACCGGCTGGCGCAGTTCGGTGTGCCATTTGGCCTGGTTGCTGCCGAGCACGATGTCGTTGCGCCATTCAAGCCCGCCCTGCGTCAGCCATGGATAGCGATGGCCAAGCTGCAGGTTGAACGCGCCCTTGCCGTTGAACGTGGTGGACAGGCCAAAGCCGAACAGCAGGAACTGCGGGCCCCACGATTTTTCCTGGGCATCGACCTTGAGCACCGAGCGGCCGCCTTCGGTCACCAGTTCCTGGCTCACGCTCTCGAAATCGCCGGTGGTGGAAAGCTGGGTCAGGTCGTGGTTGACGCTGGCCGTGTCGTAGCGGTCGCCTTCGCGCGCGCGCAGGTACTGGCGCACGTACGAGGCCGGAATGCGCCCCGAGGTGTGCACTTCGATCGCATCGATGGTGCGCGGCTCGGCCGTGGCCACGTGCGTGGCGCGCATGGCCACGTGGCGGTCCCACGCCTCGCTGGGCAGGGCAAGGGCGGCCAGACGCGGCGCGACATCAGTGGCGGCGGCGGCGGTGGCGGCGGCATAGCCGCGCGCCACGCCGTCGCCAGCGCGGGAGAAGTCGGCGAAGGTGAGTGTGCCGAGGTCGGGTTCGAGCAGCACGTCGCGCGGGCCCAGCAGCGCCTTCTGCGCGGCCACGTTCTGGTTGGTCAGGATGGTCACCATCTGCTGCGTGACGGCGGCCGGCGACTGCAGCCGGGCCGGGTCGTCGAGCGGCGTGGCGACGTTCACGGCGATCACGATATCGGCGCCCATGTCGCGCGCCATCTGCACCGGCAGGTTGCTGACCAGCCCGCCGTCCACCAGCGTGCGCCCGGCCAGCGGGTAGGGCGCGAACAGGCCCGGCACGGCTGCGCTGGCCCGGATCGCGCGGGGCAGCGAGCCATGGTCGAGCACCACGGGCGCGCCGGTGCCCAGGTCGGTGGCGATGGTCCGGAACGGCACGGGCAGGCGGTTGAATTCGATCTCGCCGGGCCAGGCCGACGTCCAGTCCTGCAGCAGCGTCAGCAGCCGGTTGCCCTGCACCAGCCCCACGGGCAGCTTGAGGCCGTCCTTGCTCAGGCCGGCGGAAATGCCGATCGGATACTGGAAATCGTCCTCGCGCAACGTTTGCGGCAGTTGGGCGCGCTCGTTGCGGTCGAACACGATGTCGGTCAGGTTGACCTTCGAGAGCCGGGCTTCCAGCTCGTTGGCGGAAATGCCGCTCGCATACAGGCCGCCCACCACCGCCCCCATGCTGGTGGCCGCGATGCAATCCACCGGCACATGCATTTGCTCCAGCGCCTTCAGCACGCCGATATGCGCATAGCCGCGCGCGCCGCCGCCGGACAGCACCAGGCCGATGGAGGGCCGTTTCGCAGCCTCGGGGCCATCGCCGTCTTGCGGGCGACAGGCGGTCTGGGAAGGCCGGGTTGCTTCGGCAGCCTGGGCCAAGGCACATGGCAGCAGCGCCAGGGCGAACAACGCCCATCGGGCAGTCCAGCGCCTCATGGCGCGGGGTTCGGTCGGGACATGACCAGGTCGGGTATCGGCATCGGACATGGGTCCAGGCGGAAAACGGTGGAGCGTCAGGAAGATGGCGCGTCGGTGACAGTACAGCGTCGATAACGCACGACTGGTGCGAGCTGCCGACAGCGCGGTGCCGCCGGAATGCCGGCGCGCCGCCGCCGGATCGAGCGCTGTCAAAACCCCGGCGTGGCGATTATATCGGCACATTTCAAAATCAAACGGCAGGCCGATTTGCGCACGGTCAGGGGATTTGCGGCGCCGTGAATTTCTGCGCTGCCAGATATCGCCCGGGGCGTCCGCATCGCATTTTGGAGCGGCATTTTATCGTAATTGGAAATGCATTATTGCGGCATGGCATTTATACGAGAAATCAGGCGTGAATATCGTAGAAAGCGTGGTCTGGAGCCGTGCGCTGCCCCATATGAGGCCGATTCTGCGGCGTCAGCGATATTCTGTTGATTGAATTTAGGGATTATGTGATATCGAGGTGGGAGGGTGATCGCGTTTAATTCGGCTTGTCGCTATCCGATTCCGGGCGGCTATCAGATAACCAAGCCAATATTATGAAAAACTCGATCCATAAAACCCTTCGTTCCACCGTAAGGCCGCTGCAATGCGCCGCAATGCTGTGCGCGCTGGGCGCCGCGGCATCGTCGGCGGCGGCAGACGACGGCCGCATCACCTTCACCGGCACGGTGGTTGGCACGACCTGCGTCGTGACCGGTGGTGGCGCAACGGTCACCAACAACAACGGCGGCAACTTCACGGTAGGCCTGCCGCGCGTCAGCGTGACGGCCCTTGCGGCCACGGGCGAACGCGCGGGCGACACGCCTTTCTACATCCGCCTGTCCGGCAACAACTGCACCAACGGTGCGGTGGCGCGCGTGTATTTCGAGCCCGCCCAGAGCACCAACATCAACGCCACCACCGGCAACCTGCGCAACGCCACGGCAACCGGCTCCGCGCGTAACGTCGAAGTGGGCCTGCTGAATGCCAACCGGGCCGTGGTGAACCTCTACACCAACACGCCGCAGCTGACGGCCACCGTGGCCAACAACGCGGCGCAGTTCGACTACTGGGCCCAGTACGTGGCCACTGGCGGCGCGACGTCCGCCGGCACGGTCAACACCGACGTCGTCTATTCGATTCTCTACAACTGAGCGCGCGCGGCCACTGTCGCGTGTTGCGCAGTGGCCCCCGCCGCCCGAATGGAATGAACGCTGGCGCGCCGCACAGGCTGGCGTGCCGCACGCGAGGGGCAGGAAATGCAAGCAAGAAAGCTATATGTCGCTGCGATGGCCGCCATGGCGCTCGTCGCGGGGACTTCGCACGCGGCCATCCAGGTGGCCGGCACACGCATCGTGTTCGACGGCAGCAAGAAGGAACAGACGGTGCGACTGAACAACACCGGCGAGGCGCCAGTGCTGACGCAGCTCTGGCTGGACTCCGGCAAGGACGACGCCGACGGCGGGGTGCGGGCCGGGGCCGAGGCCACGCCATTCATCCTGAATCCGCCCGTGGCGCGCATCAACGGCGGCAAGTCGCAGGTGGTACGCATCTTCAAGACGGCGGAAACCGCCACGCTGCCGGCAGACCGCGAGTCGGTCTTCTATTTCAACGCGCTGGAGGTGCCGGCCAAGGTCAGGTCCGCGGGCCAGGCCGAGGCAGATGCAGAAGCCAGCGGCAACCATCTCAATATCGCGCTGCGCACGCGCCTGAAGCTGTTCTACCGGCCGCCTGGCCTCAAGGCCGACGTCATCGGCGCCGGCGAGGCCCTGAAGTGGAAGGTGCAGCGCGACGGCAACGACTATGTGGTGACCTGCGCCAATGGCAGCCCGGTGAACGTGTCGTTCGCCAAGCTGGTGCTCAAGCATGGCGACAGTGAAACCGCCGTGTCGGGCGCCATGGCGTCGCCGCTGGGCGATACGCAGTTCCGCTTCGAGGGCGCGGCGGCCGGACAAGGCCCGCTCACGCTGGACTACGACTACATCACGGATCTGGGCGCGTTCGTCCCTGGCACCGCGACGCTGAAGGACGAGGGCTGACATGCGCACCACGTCACACCGGCGTGCGCGGATGCGCATGCCCTTGCCCTTGCCACTTGCGCGTCGGGCCATCGCGATGGCGGCCGCCGTGGTGGTCTGCGCGCCGGTGATGGCCGTGGAAGCCGTGGCGGCTGCGGAGCCCAACGCGCTGCGGCGCCACGCGTCGCAGGCGGACCGCACGCTCGAGGGGGTGGACCTCCGTCCGGAGGCCCGTCCCGAGGCAGAACCGCGCGTCGAGTTCGACCGGGGCTTCCTGCGCGCCTTCGGGCAGGACATCGACCTCTCGCGCTTCGAGTACGACGAGTCCGTCGTCGAAGGCAGCCAGCCGGCCGAAGTCTCGGTCAACGACACGCTGTACGGCACCTATGCGCTGACGTTCTCGCGCAACCCGTCGTCAGGCCGCATCGAACCGTGCCTGCCCGCCGCGCTGGTGACGCGCTTTGGCCTGGACCCTGCGCGCCAGCTCCAGCCGGTGCCCGAGGACGGCTGCGCCTTCCTGGACCAGCTCGTGGAAGGCGGCAGCTACGACTACGACCCCGGCGAGCAGAAGCTTGCCATTACCGTTCCGCAGGCCTTCCTGCTCTACAAGGTGCGTGGCTACGTGCCACCCGATGCGCTGGATCCTGGCATCAACGCGGCGTCGTTCCGCTACAACTTCAACTACGCCCGGAACGACAACACGGGCGGCGCCTCGGGGCAGTACCTCTACGGCAGCGTGCAGAGCGCCTTCAACTATGGCGAATGGCGCTTCCATACCTTCGGGGCGCTGAACGCCAACGAAGGGCAGGCTGCCCGCTGGGACCACGTGGCCGCCTACGCGCAACGCCCGATTCCTGCCATGCAGGCCGAGGCAACCTTCGGCGACTGGAATACGCCCGGCGTGCTGTTCGATACCACGCCCGTGCGCGGCGTGAACCTGGCCACCGACGACCGCATGCTGCCCGATTCGATGCGCGGCTACGCGCCGGTGATCCGGGGCGTGGCGCGCTCCAACGCCGTGGTGACGGTGCGCCAGGGCTCCAATGTCGTCTTCGAGTCGAACGTGCCGCCGGGCGAGTTCGAGTTCCGCGACCTGTTCGCCACCGGCTACGGCGGCGATCTCGAGGTCACGGTGACCGAGTCCGACGGACAGACGCAGCAGTTCACCGTGCCCTACGGCAGCATCGCGCAACTGCTGCGCGCCGACTACACGAAGTACAGCCTGACGTTCGGGCAGGTACGCGAGGCCGAGTTCACCCATCCGCCGCTGCTGATGGAAGGCACCGTGCAGCATGGCCTGACCGACGATGTGACGCTGTACGGCGGCGCGCAGATCACGGCTTCCACCTATTACGCGTCAGTGATGGGCGGGCTGGCGGTGAACACGCCGCTGGGGGCGCTGGGGCTGGACGTGACGCAGTCGTTCACGCTGTGCGAGGACTTCGGCGACGACTGCAACAAGCAGGGCCAGAGCGTGCGCGCCAGCCTGGGCAAGCAGTTGCCCACGCTCGGCACGTACTTCAGCCTGGTGGCATACCGCTATTCGAGCCCGGGCTACTACTCGCTGATGGATGCGCTGCGCATCCGCGAGGTGCAGCTCGGCAACACGTCGGTGGAGCCGCTGCGGCTGCGCGACAAGTTCGATGTCAACGTGACGCAGAACCTGGGCGGCAACCGCGGCAACCTGTTCCTGACCGGCAGCTACGGCCGGCGCTGGGAAGACAATTCCCGCAGCCTGGGCTTCCAGGCCGGCTACACCAACAGCTGGGGGCCGGCGCGCTACAACCTAAGCGTGGGCCGCACCCGCAATGCGCTGGGCCACGACGAGAACAGCGTGTTCCTGTCGGTCACCTTCCCGCTGGGGCGCTCCGCCACCAACCCGGTCTCCGTGGCCGTGAGCGGATCCCGCATTGCCGATCGGTCGGACATGCGTACCAGCCTGACCGGCAGCGTGGGCGAGCACGGACAAGCTTCCTACGGCGCGTGGTTCGATGCGGCAACCGGCGGCACCACGGCTTTCGGCGGCACGCTGGGCTACACGGGCCAGGCCGCCAAGGGCAGCCTCTCGTACGGCCATTCGGCCGGCAGCAACTCGGTGGGCGTCAATGTCAGCGGCGGCGTGCTGATGCACGGCGACGGTGTGAACTTCGCAAGCGAACTGGGTGACACGGTGGCGCTGGTGGAAGCCGAGGGTGCCAGCGGCGCACACGTGCTGCCCTATTCGCGCACGCGGATTGGCGACAACGGCATGGCCGTGGTGCCTTACGTCACGCCGTACCAGTGGAACAACATCGAGCTCGACCTGCAGGGCGCCGACATGGGCGTGCAGGTGGACAACACCCGCATCGTCACCGCCCCCACGGCGGGCGCGGTGGTCAAGGTGAAGTTCGATTCGAAACAGGCGGCCTCCACGGTGCTGCGCCTGACGAAGCCGGACGGCAGTCCGGTGCCGTTCGGCGCGACCCTCGCGCTCGACAACGGCGAGTCGGTGGGCCTGGTCGGCGCCAACGGAATGATCGTGGCGGCCAACCTGCCCGAGCGCGCCGTGCTGACCGCTTCCTGGGGCAAGGCCCCTGACCAGCAATGCCAGATCCGCTATGTGGCGGACGCGGCGGCCACCGCCGGCAACAGCCAGAGCGTGGATGTGCGCGACATGGCGTGCTTACCGGAAGCAATGGACGCACCGGAAGCGCCGGACGCAACGAACGCGCAGCCGGCCCCGGCCGCCAGCCAACAGGAGTCATCATGAAATTCCTCAAGCCCCTGCTTGTGGCGCTGGCGCTGTGCGCCGGCGCCCTGGGCTCCCCGCTGGCCAACGCCGCCGCATCGTGCTCGCTGACGTCGAATGGCGGCCAGGCGCTGCGCGCGGGTGTTGGCGTGACCACGATCACGGCGGCCACGAATGCACCGCCCGGCACCGTGCTGGCCACGCGCGATGTGCCGCTGGCCAGCCTGTCCTACACCTGCGGCGCCAATATCAGCGCCGAGCTGCGCATGGCGCTGGCCACCGGTTCCGCCGCCACGGCGGTCGACAACGTCTACAGCACCTCGCTGCCGGGCCTCGGCTACCGCGTGCGCTGGCCGTCCACCACGTGGTGGCCCAACGCGGTGCGTTGCGTGGCGTCGCAGACCAGTTCCTGCACCGTCGCCGCGTCGAGCCTGCGCGTGGAATTCGTCCAGACCGGGCCCATCCAGGCCGGCACGATTCCCGCCGGCACGGTGCTCGGCACGGTCTCGCTGCTGGCGCAGAGCGAGGCGTCGAACACCGTGAACGCGTTGAACGTGGTGCTCGACACGCCGATCACGGTGACGGTGAACACCTGCGCGGTGACCTCCGATGTGCGCGTGGACCTCGGCAGCTACACCGTCGACCACTTCGCCACCCGCAGCACCACAGACCGCGTGACGGTGCCGCTGGTCTTCAACTGCCCGGTCGATTCGGCCGTCTCCATCACGTTCAACGGCACGGCGCCCTTCGGCTCGTCGGCCCGGGGGCTGATCGAGAACACCGGCACCGCCCGCAACGTTGCCGTCCAGTTGCTGGATTCGAGCGGCCTCAGCGGCGTCAGGCTCGGCCAGGCGAACAGCCTGGGCCGGATCAACGGATCGCGGACGGTCAACTACAACGCGCGGATGTACCGGCTCGAGAACGATGTATCGGCCGGCGATGTGGACGCCTACGTGGTCTTCACGCTGAACATCAGCTGAGAACCGGGGAACGGTGCAGTTACGCAAAGCAAGGAGAGGCCAGCCGGCGGCGCTTCAGACCCGTACGACATGGCCAACAACAGTCATGAACATCAAACTCAAACTCAGAACGGTCTCCGCGGCGGCGTCGATGCTGGCGGCGATCTCGGGCAGTGCGCTGGCCCAGGCCCCGTCTCGCGATGCGCGGAACGACCTCAACTACCTTGAGCGCCAGCGCCAGCAGGACCACATCCAGCAGGAGATCGCCCGCGAGCGCGAGATCCTGGAGCAGCACGGCGCCACCGCGCCGCAGGCGGATACCAAGCCGGCCACGCCAGCCCCGGAAGCGAAGTTCCTGGTGACGGACATCGAGCTGCTGGGTGACGCGCATCCCGATGCCGAGGTCAAGGCCATCCTCGAAGCGCGCCGTGGCACCACCATGGGCGCCACGGAAATCAGCGCCATCATCCGCGACCTGACCAACCACTACATCGGCAAGGGCTTCGTCACGACCATCGTGACGGTGCACCCGGGCACGCTGGCCGGCGGCAAGCTCACGCTGGAAGTGAAGTGGGGAACCATCAAGGGCGTGACGATCAATGGCCAGCCGCCGCAGGGCATTCGCGATTCGCTGCGGCTGTTCAGCGCGTTGCCGTTCGCGGAGGGCAGCGTGCTCGACATGGAGAACCTGGACCAGGCCGTGGACAACCTGCTGAGGGCCGGTGGCAACGACCGCATCCGCATCGTGCCGTCCGTGGCAGAGGGCGCGTCGGTGCTGGACGTGATCGATAGCGGCGGCAAGCCGCTGACATTCGGCGCGGGCCTCAACAACAGCGGGCGGCAGGAAGAAGGGTGGCACCAGTATTCGGCCACGCTGGGCGTCAACAACCTGCTGGGCCTGAACGACACGATCTCCACCTACTACGCCGAGCAGGACTACAAGGACGGCGACAACCTCCAGCGCATCGGCTCTGTCAACTACAGCCTGCCGCTGGGCAACTGGATGCTCGATGCGTCGTGGTACGGCTCGCGCTACGAGAAGGCGGTGGGCGGCGATTTCGGCAAGTACCGCACCGACGGCAGCTCGCAGCGCTACAACGCGCGGCTGTCGCGGCTGCTGCAGCGCAATGCCTCGGGCAAGACCAGCGGCTACATCAGGGCCGGCGTGCGCGACAACGACAACGCCATCGAAGGCATGGAACTGGGCGTCAGCAGCAAGCAGTACTCCGAGTTCGGCGCGGGCGTGACGCATGTCGGCGCGCTCGGCGGCGGCTGGGTCTACGGCGACGTGAGCGTGAGCGCCGGCGTGCCGTGGTTTGGCGCGGCATGGCGCGACGACCCGCACCTGGCGGCCTTCGACACCGACTATTTCAAGGTCAACGGCATGGTGACGTGGTCCCGTCCGTTCCGGATCGGGCCCGTGGAACTTCAGTACGAAGCCGGCGGCGGCTTCCAGTACTCGCCGAGCACGATGGTCAACGACGCGCAGTTGTCACTGGGCGACGAGTTCACGGTGCGCGGCTTCAAGGACACCGCCTTCTATGGCGACAGCGGCGCGTACCTCTCGAACACCGTGAAGTTCCCGATCCGGGCTGGCGTGCTGGGCGGCATCGAAGTGGCCCCGTTCGTCGGCTACGACATGGGCTTCGTCAACAGCAACCTGGAAGGCCGGGCCCCCGAATACCTGATCGGCGCGGCGGCGGGCCTGCGCTTCGCCAGCAAGTACGTCACCAGCTCGTTCAGTTACGGCTGGCCCCTGAAGGCGCCATCGCAGCCGCAGCCGCTGGCCAAGGCGATCAATTACCGACTCGATATCCGCTTCTGAGCGCGTATCACTTTCCCAAAATTCAAGGACTGGAAGTTCATCATGAAAAAGAACGGAAACAGCGTGAAGGCATCCCAACGCAAGAACATGGGAGGCGAGCGATCGGTAGTTGGGCGCCAGCGTCCGATGCTTCGGCCGGTTTGCGCGGCGGTGTGGGCATTGATGCCGGCCTTTGCCGGCGCCGATATCATCCCCGACCAGCAGGCGGCACAACGGGCCGCGGTGAACCAGACGGCCAATGGCACGCCGCTGGTGAACATCGTCGATCCGAACCAGCGCGGCATCTCGCACAACAAGTTCGAGACCTTCAATGTCGGGCAGGGCGGCGCGGTATTCAACAACAGCATGCGTGACGCGGTGTCCGCCATTGGCGGCATGGCCATGAAGAACCCGCACCTGAACAGCGAGGCACGCGCCATCATCGGCGAAGTGACGGGCGCCGGCGGGACGTCGATCCGGGGTGCAATGGAAGTACTGGGCCGCAAGGCCGACCTGATCATCGCCAACCCGAATGGCATCCAGGTGAACGGCGCGTCCACGCTCAACGCGAACAGCCTCACGCTGTCCACCGGCAAGGTGCTGAACCAGGCCGACGGCAGCGTCCGGCTGGGCGTGGAAGGCGGCGCGGTCAGCATCGATGGCGCTGGCGTTTCCACAGAGGGCCTCACGCACTTCGACATCATCAGCCGCTCGGCGCAGCTCAATGGCGAGATCAAGGGCCCGGCCGACATCAAGGTGGTGGCCGGCCAGACCGAGTACGACCCCGCATCGCGCACGCACGTGGCCAAGGCCGGTGCCGTGGCGGACCGCGAGGTGGCAATCGACGGCAGTCATCTCGGCTCGATGTACGGCGGCGGCCGGATCGAACTGGTGGCCACCGACAGCGGTGCCGGGGTGCGTCACCAGGGCAGCCTGGTGGGCAACCGCGATATCAGCGTGACCGCCGATGGCGACATCGTGCTGGGCGCGGTGCAGAGCCAGGCCGGAAGCATCGGCGTGGCGGGCCGCAATGTGTCGGTGACCGGCACGGCCGCCACCGGCAACAGCGGGCTGATCAGCCAGGGCAGCATCGACATCGCGGCCACCGGCAATGTGAACCTCGGCGCTTCGGCATTCGCGCAAGGCGATATCGCCATCCGCGCGCTGCAGGCCGTGGGCGTACAGGCCGATGTCGTCAGCCAGAGCGGTGCCATTGCGATCAACGCCGCGTCGCTGCTGCAGCGCGCGGCCTCCATCCTCGCGTTGCGGGGCGATGGCGCGTCGGTCGACGTGCCTGTGATCCGCATCGACGTGGGCAGCCATGAGGTGCAGGGCGAACTCTATGGCGCCGACCAGACCGGCGCGCGCATCGCGGGCTCGCGCGTGGTGCTGGAGGAAGGGCGCTTCCACATGGTGGACGCCTCGGGCAACGTGCTCGCCGACGCGGCCGTGTATGCCACCGCGCAGGTGGCGGCGGCCAGCGGCAAGGTGTCGGTCAAGGCCGACGACCTGCGCAACAACGGCGGGGCGTTCGTGGCGCAGGACGGTGCGCTCGAGCTGCAACTGGCGGGCCTGTTCGAAAACGCCGGCTCGGTCTTCGGTGCCCAATCGGTGGCACTCGATGCCGGCGAGGTGAAGAATCAGGGGCTGATTGGCGGGGAGCGCATCGACGTGCGGGCCACGCGCGTGGACAACGGCGGCGGCATCAATGGCAATGTGGCACTTTCAGCGGAAGCGCTCGACAACACCGGCGTGCTGAACGGCAACGACATCGCTGTGGACGCCGCGAGCCTGCGCAATGCCGGCACGATCGTCGGCAATGCCGTCGGCCTGAAGGGCGAGGCGCTGGCCAATACCGGCGAGATCTCGGGCGGCACGCTGTCGCTCGGCATCACCGATCACATCGACAACGCCGGCCGCGTGATGAGCGGCCGTGACCTGACCATCGACGGCGTGAAGGAACTCGTCAACCGCGACGGCGGCCGGATGCAGGGCGCGACGCTGGCGCTGAAGAACGTGGAGCGCGTGACGAACCGCGATGGTGCCCGGCTGGCGGCCGAGCATGGCTTGTCGGTCGAGGGCGTGAAGACGCTGCTGAACGACGGTGCGATGGTGCAGGGCGACACGGTCAAGGTGTCCGGCGTGGAGACCCTGCGCAACGTGGGCGGCGGCGTCATGCAGGCCGGCGACAGTCTTGCCATCGACGACGTCAAGGAACTCGATAACGAAGGCGCCACGCTGGCGGCTGGCAATGCACTGTCCATCGAGGACGTCGAGGCCATCGTCAACGACGGCGGCACCATCGCCACCGATGGCGCGCTGGCCATCGCGCGGGCGACCAAACTGCTCAACCAGAAGGACGCGAAGATCACGGCCGGTGGGTCGATGAACTTGAGCGAGGTCGGCACGCTCTCGAACGACGCCGCCACGCTCTATGCCGACGGCGACGTCAGCGTTCAGGGCGCTGCCATCGCGAACGCCAACGGTGGTCGCATCGGCGCGGGCCAGTCGGTGGCGCTGGCGGCGGACGACATCGTCAACGAGGGCGAAGGCAGCCTGATCGGTGCCGACGCCGACGTCATCCTGGCCGGCGAATCCATCCGGAACGACGACAAGGCGCGGATTGCCGCGGACGGCAACCTGGCCGTCACGGGCGGCACGTTGACGAACCAGGGCGGTGGCGTCATGCACGGCGAGGGCGGCGCGCGCATCGCGGTAACCCAGCTCGAGAACGCCGACGCCGGCCAGCTCAGCACGAGCGGCGCCATGCAAGTGGAAGCCGATGCGGTAACCAATCGCGATGGCGCAGTGCTGTATGGCGAGACGGCGCTGTCGGTCGAGGCAAAGACCGTCGACAACCTCGCCGGGGCCAAGATCTTTGGCGCGCAGGATGCCACGCTTGCCGTGGATACGGTGAAGAACACCGGCAGCGGCTCCGCCATCGTGGCGGACACCGGCACGCTCACGATCAACGCCACCGACGGCATCGAGAACGATGGCGGCGGCCTGATCGGCGACGAGATCGCCATGCGCGGCAAGCGCTTCGTCAACGCCGGCGATGGCCAGGTCGAGGGGCAGGGCGATGTCGGCATCGACGTGGACGCGTTCGATAACACGAAGGGCCAGGTCTGGGCCGGCAAGGCGCTCGACGTCAACGTCAAGCAGGACATGGTGTTTGGCGGCAACGCCGGCGTGATGAACTCGGGCGGCCGCATGCGCGTCAGCACTACCGGCGCCGTGACCGTCGACGAGGACATCGAGAATCGCGGCAGCGTGGAACTGCTGGCCGAGGGCAACATCGAGAACCGCGCGGCGATTGTCAGCGCCAAGGCGGTGAAGCTGACCGGCGCCAATATCCTGAACCGCGAGAACAGCCTGATCTGGGGCATGGAAGACGTATCGCTCGATGCGACAGGCTTCACCATCCGCAACGGGCGCAATGCCAACATCCTGAGCCAGGGCACGATGTCGCTGCAGGCGCTGTCGATCAACAACGAGGCTGGCTCGATCGTGAGCGCCGGCGACATGTCCATCGACGCGAAGGTATTGAAGAACATCTCGGATTACGAAGGCGAGGAACCCACGCTGGGGCCCGTGACGGCAATGACGGGCTATGCGGAGTTCGGCTACAAGCTCGTGCAAACCATCGGCTGGAGCATCGAGATGTCGCTGCCGACGCTGGCATCGTCCATCCGGATGGAGAAGCGCGCGGAGATCACCTCGGGCGGCAACCTGAAGATCAACCAGAAGGGGCTGCACAGCACCAACAGCGACGGCGATTTCGACCAGGTGCGCAACCAGGGCGGCATCATCTCGGCGGCCAAGAACATCGACATCAAGGGCAATGTCGAAAACAGTCCCGAGCACTACAGCTTCGACCTGTATCAGTACATCAAGACGCCGCTTGCGAAGTACATCCGCCTGGATACCGGAAAGTGGGATGAGGTGTACTTCGGCAGCCTCTATGGCCTGCTGGACTTCCTCTACGGCAACGCGACGTTGAAGTCGGAAGACCGCGGTGGATACGTGGCGGGCCGCGGGCGCGGCGAGCCGCAGACCGCGCTGCGGACCATCGACAACCCGACGTTCCACTCCGTGATGTCGACACTGTTCGGCCCCACCTGGAAGGCCATGTCGGACAACGACATGGAGGCGCGCTGGAACGCGCTGAAGCAGAACGATCACCAGGAGATGAAGGACAGCAAGTTCTATTTCCTGCCCGAGGAAAAGGCGGAGATCAGCGCCGGCGGCAACGTCGTCCATCAGGGCGGCACGTTCTCGAGCGGCCTGGGCGGGGTGCGCGTGGAGAACCAGACCATCAAGGTCAAGGTGGGCGACAAGACTGTGGACGTGGTAGCGCCCACCTATGACGTGGCCATCAACCTCAAGAAGTATGAGGAACTGGCCATGGGCATCAGCACGCTGCCCACGCTGGAAGACCTGCTGGCCGTAAAGGGCATGTTCCGGCAGTCGTCGGCCTGGCTGGAGCGCAAGGCCGGGCGCGACCTGCCGGGCAGCACCACCTCGACCGTGGTGCCGATCTACGAGACGCGCCTGAAGTACATCGACCAGAGCAAGTTCTTCGGTACCGACTATTTCTTCGCGCAGATCGGCTACCAGCCCGACAAGCCGGTCAATACCATCGGCGACAACTACTTCATCACCGAACTGGTCCGCCGCCAGCTGAACGAGGCAGTGGGTGCGTTCTTTGCCGTGCGAGACGGCGTGGAAGGCGCCGGGCTGGTGCAAGCGCTGATGGATAACGCCGGCGATTCCGCCGCACAGGGGCTGACCGTCGGCCAGGCGCTGACCAAGGAGCAGATGGAGGCGCTGGAGCGCGACATCATCTGGTTCGTCACCGAATCGGTGAATGGCGTGGACGTGCTGGTGCCTCGCGTGTACCTGGCGGCGGCAACGCTGGCCGAGATCCGCAAGGGCGAAGGCCAGGGCACGGCCCTCGTCAACGCCGGCGGCAGCATCGCCATCGACGCCGACTCGATCTCGAACGCCAGCGGGCGGATGCGCGCCGGCAGCGATATTGCGCTGGTGGCCAAGGGCGATATCCGCAACATCAGCGCCGGCATGGGCGGCGGCATGACCGCTGGCGGCAGCGTGAAGATGGAATCGCTCGACGGCAGCATCACCAACAATGGCGCCGCGATCAAGGCGGGCGGCGATGTGTCGATGACGGCCGTCAACGGTGCCATCGACATCACGGCCAGCGCCGGCTATGACCTGGCCGGCAACCTCAAGCTGCACGAGTTCGACGATCGCATCCAGGCCGGCGGCAACTTCTCCGCTACGGGCCAGGACGTGACGCTCAACGCCGCCGATATCTCGGCTGGCGGCAACGCATCGCTCGTGGCCACCTCCGGCAGCGTGACCTCCAACGAGATGCACGAGGCGGGCGCCAGTTACCAGTACGAGCGCCAGGGCGGTGCCTTCAACTACACGCTCGAGGAAATCACCAAGGCGTCGGCCACCGGACAGGGCAGCCGTATCAAGGCTGGCGAGACGCTGTCGGTGAAGGCGAAGGACGATATCGTCCTGGAAGGCGGCGACTTCTCGGCCAGGAAGGGCGACATGTACGCCGGCGACAAGGTCGATATCAAGACCAGTACCGACTACGACTACTCGCGCGAGCACTACGAAATCTCCGAATTCATGGCGGGGGCCAGTGCCAAATCGTTCGGTTTCGCCGCCAAGGCGGGTGCGCGCACGCAGACGGGCAAGGAGACCTACGCAGGTCGCGCCGACGCCGAGGTTGGCAGTGGGACCAAGGCCTCGAATGCCTCGGCAGGCCAGCACGCGGGCCGTGCGGCCCTGAACGACACGGCGTCGGCCCGGGCCGGCTACAGCAAGGTGACCGACACCACCACCACCGAATCGCTCAAGCATCGCAACACGGCGCTTGATTTCGGTGCGGGCGGCCTGGCGCTCGACGCCGGGACGGCAGACCTGGGCGGCGCCAGCGTGAAGACCGAGGGCGCGTTGAATGTGGTGGCGGACAACATCGACACCACCAAGTACGTCGATCAGTCGAAGACCGAGAACGTGCATAGCGAGGTGTTCTTCGGCGTCAAGGCCGAAGGCCATAGCTCTTTTGCCGACACGGCCAACAAGCTGGGCCAGCTTGCCCAGCGGAAGACCAAGGATGGCATGGATATCGACGCCGGGATGAGTGCGCTCCAGGCGCTCGGCGATGTCACCAACATGATCTTCAACGACTCGCTGGGCGGGTCGGCCGGTCTGAGCTTCGAGAAGACCACGACCAAGTCGACGACCACGCGGACGTCCGAGAACATCACGCAGCTCGACGCAGGCAGCATCCGTCTGCAGTCCAGGCAGGACATCGCATTGAACGGAGTGCAGGCCAAGGCCGGGACGATGGAACTCGACGCGGGCGGCGATATTTCGATGGCCGCTGCCAAGGCGACCATGAACAATACAGAGAGCTCCGACTCGTTAACGATCGGCGTCTATGCTGGTGCATCGGTGTCGCCGATGGGCGCCGGTGCCGGCGCGTCGGTCGATATCGGCGGTACCAATTCGAGTTCGCGGACGGCGTCGGTGACGCATACCAACAGTTCGCTCGAAGGCGGGCAGATCAGCATCCGCTCGGGCGCCGACACGAAGCTGGCCGGCGCGAACGTCAAGGGTGAAGATGTCTCGGTGGAGGCCGGCGGCAAGCTCGAGGTCACCTCGGTGCAGGATACGGTCGACTATGACCGCAAGATGTCCACCTGGGGCGTCTCGGCCGGTGTGGCTTTCTCGAGTGCCGGCGTGATGCCGACCGGGTCGGCCAATGCCGGCGGCGGGTCGGAAACCCGTACCGAGCGCACCACGGGCGAGCAGACGGGCATCCACGCCAACAACAAGCTCGACGTGAAGACCGGCGGCGACCTCGACCTGAAGGGCGGCCATCTTATTTCGGACTCGGGCAAGGGCAGCGTGGACGTAGGCGGCTCGGTCAATGCCACGGCGCTGCACGACACGGTGGACCAGGACGGCGCGTACGGCGGCGGCGGTGGCGGTGTCAGCCGCGCTGGCCTCGGCACGGTCAACGCCTGGGCCGATACCGTGGACGAGATCCACAAGGAAACCCGGCAGAACGCCACCATCGCGGGCGCCACGGTCAATGCCGATGCGGTCAACGGCGACCTGAACAAGGACGGCACGAAGACGTCGGATGTGCTGCGTGATGAAGCCACCGCGGGCAACCAGATCTCTGTCACCGTGGGTATCAGCGATATCTTCGAGAAGCTGAAGGGCACCAAGGGCAGCGACGTGGTGGATACCGGCGACAACACAGGCGGCTACCGGCGCTTCGAGTCGGTCGACGACGTGCCGACCACGCCCGTTGCGCGACGCACTTCCGATGCCATGGATACGCCGGACGCGCAGAGTACGCGGAACATCGACACGCCGACTCGTCAGGTTGGCGACGACACCTACTCGGCGTCCCTCCCACCGGTGGCCATTACCACCGTGGGCGTGAACGGCGACACCAAGACGACAGCCAATGGCGACGGCGTCTCGTTCTCGTCGTCCGGTGAAGGCAGCGCGGCGCGGATCAACCCGCCCGCCGATACGCCGACACCCGCCAGGCAGGCCGGCGACGCGGGCAAGGGCGCGACCGCTCAGGTGCCGGATGGCAACGTCCAGCCCGCTATGCCCGATGCAGGCGCGCCTTCGACCGACAAGCCGAGCGGCTGGCTGCCGACCATGCCGGCGCTGGATCCGGTGACGTTGTCGCCCGGTAGCTCGACTGGCAAGTCTGGTTTCAACGAGGCCCGCCAGATGAACACCAGCACGGGCAAGGACACCAGCAGCGTGCTGGACCGCGGCGGCCTGACGCCCACGCCTACGCCTACTCCCACGCCCACGCCCACGCCGACCCGTGGCACGGACAGCAGCACCCCGGCCAAGACGCCGGACGCCGCAGGCTCGCCGTCCACCGCCAAGCCAAGCGGCTGGCTGCCGACCATGCCGGCGCTGGATCCGGTGACGTTGTCGCCCGGTAGCTCGACTGGCAAGTCTGGTTTCAACGAGGCCCGCAAGATGAACACCAACACGGGCAAGGACACCAGCAGCGTGCTGAACCGTGAAGCTGCGACGCCTGCCCGTGGCAGGGGCAGCAGTACCCCGGTCACCACGCCGGATGCTGCGGGCACACCGTCGACCAACAACCCTGGCGGACGCCTGCCGACCATGCCGGCGCTCGATCCGGTGACGTTGTCGCCAGGTAGCGCCACAGGCAAGCCGGGCTTCAACGAAGCCGGAACGATGAACACGAACAATGGCAAGGACTCCAGCAGCGTGCTGGACCGTGGCGCCGCGACACCTGCCGGTGGCGCTGGCAGCAGTACCCCGGTCAAGGCGCCGCACGTCGCGGACTCGGGCACTACCCCGGTCAGCCAGGCGACCCCGGTTACGCCGGACGCAGCCGGTTCATCGTCCACCGACAAGCCTGCTGGCCGTCTGCCGACCATGCCCGCGCTCGACCCGGTGACGTTGTCGCCGGGCAGCTCGACGGGCAAGTCGGACTTCAACGAAGCCCGCAAGATGAACACCAGCACGGGCAAGGACACCAGCCAGGCGAATGGCGGGTCGGGCGGCCAGCGTACGGACGGCTTCATCGGCTCGGTCGGGTCCGCCACGTCTCCCGAGGCGTTCAATGGCGCGGCCGCGCCGGGAACGAACACCGGCACGTCGTTCGAGGGCCTGCCCCGTGTGACGCCGCATCAGATGAGCTACGGAAAGATGCTCCAGAACGGCAGCTACTAAAGAAGTCCTGAGCGTTTCTGCCGACTCTGGTTGCCGTCACGGCAGCCAGGGTGGCACCAGCGCCTTCCCCCGTGCGGGTCCGCCCGCATGGGGGTTTTTTCGTTCCGGGCACAGATTTTTTGTGCGCTTGCGGGTAAACCCCCATTCAGGGCTCGTCTTGAAATCGAAATACCCCGTCCCTATAATTAGCACTCGCTGGGGGAGAGTGCTAACAGCCAACTGGAAGCCACCCCCGCGGTAGATCCAAACACCGATGGCCGTTGCCGATGTGATCGATGACGGCTGATTTGTGAACCAAAACTCACTTTTTGTACTTAGGAGTCCGTATGAACCTGCGTCCTCTGCACGACCGTGTGATCGTGAAGCGTCTGGACAATGAAACCAAGACCGCGTCCGGCATCGTGATTCCCGACAATGCAGCCGAGAAGCCGGATCAAGGTGAAGTGCTCGCCATTGGCCCGGGCAAGAAGGATGACAAGGGCAACAACATTGCCCTCGACGTGAAGGTGGGTGACCGCGTGCTGTTCGGCAAGTATGCCGGCCAGGGCGTGAAGGTGGATGGCCAGGAACTGCTGGTCATGCGCGAAGAAGACATCATGGCCGTCGTCAACAAGTAATCGACGCCTGTCCTTCCAGACATACCCAGATTCCTGACCGCTCCGCCCGATGCGCGGGGCGTTCTTTCCAGATTCGGAGATTCAGAACATGGCAGCAAAAGACGTAGTGTTCGGCGACGCCGCACGTGCCAAGATGGTTGAAGGCGTGAACATTCTCGCCAACGCAGTGAAGGTGACCCTGGGCCCGAAGGGTCGCAACGTGGTGCTGGAGCGCAGCTTCGGCGGCCCGACCGTGACCAAGGACGGCGTGTCCGTGGCCAAGGAAATCGAACTGAAGGACAAGCTGCAGAACATGGGCGCCCAGATGGTCAAGGAAGTGGCTTCCAAGACCAGCGACAACGCCGGTGACGGTACCACCACCGCTACCGTGCTGGCCCAGTCGATCGTCCGCGAAGGCATGAAGTTCGTGGCCGCCGGCATGAACCCGATGGACCTGAAGCGCGGCATCGACAAGGCCGTGGCCTCGGCCGTGGAAGAGCTGAAGAAGCTGAGCAAGCCGACCACGACCAGCAAGGAAATCGCCCAGGTTGGCGCCATCTCGGCAAACAGCGACGCCTCGATTGGCGAGCGCATTGCCGAAGCCATGGACAAGGTTGGCAAGGAAGGCGTGATCACCGTGGAAGACGGCAAGTCGCTGGCCGACGAGCTGGAAGTCGTGGAAGGCATGCAGTTCGACCGCGGCTACCTGTCGCCGTACTTCATCAACAACCCGGAAAAGCAGGTTGTTCAGCTGGACAACCCGTTCGTGCTGCTGTTCGACAAGAAGGTTTCGAACATCCGTGACCTGCTGCCGGTGCTGGAGCAAGTGGCCAAGGCTGGCCGCCCGCTGCTGATCATCGCCGAAGACGTGGAAGGCGAAGCCCTGGCCACGCTGGTGGTGAACAACATCCGTGGCATCCTGAAGACCGCCGCCGTCAAGGCTCCGGGCTTCGGCGACCGCCGCAAGGCCATGCTGGAAGACATCGCCATCCTGACCGGCGGTACCGTGATTGCCGAGGAAATCGGCCTGACGCTGGAAAAGGCCACGCTGCAAGACCTGGGCCAAGCCAAGCGTATCGAGATCGGCAAGGAAAACACCATCATCATCGACGGCGCTGGTGACGCATCGGCGATCGAAGGCCGCGTGAAGCAAATCCGCGCCCAGATCGAAGAAGCCACCTCGGACTACGACCGCGAGAAGCTGCAAGAGCGCGTGGCCAAGCTGGCCGGCGGTGTTGCCGTGATCAAGGTTGGCGCTGCCACCGAAGTCGAAATGAAGGAAAAGAAGGCCCGCGTGGAAGACGCCCTGCACGCCACCCGCGCTGCGGTGGAAGAAGGCATCGTCCCCGGTGGTGGTGTGGCCCTGCTGCGCGCACGCGCTGCCATCTCGGGTCTGCAAGGCGAGAACGCCGACCAGAACGCCGGTATCAAGATCGTGCTGCGCGCCATGGAAGAGCCGCTGCGCCAGATCGTGCTGAACGCCGGTGAAGAAGCCTCGGTCGTGGTGGCCAAGGTCATCGAAGGCAAGGGTAACTACGGTTACAACGCTGCTTCGGGCGAGTACGGCGACCTGGTGGAAATGGGCGTGCTGGACCCGACCAAGGTGACCCGCACCGCGCTGCAGAACGCCGCTTCGGTGGCTTCGCTGATGCTGACGACCGACTGCGCCGTTGCCGAAACGCCGAAGGAAGAGTCGGCTCCGGCAATGCCGGGCGGCATGGGCGGCATGGGCGGCATGGAAGGCATGATGTAAATCACGCCGGACTGCCGGGCCAGACGGCCTGACTGTCAGAGAAACCCCCGGGGGCGCGAGCCCTCGGGGGTTTTTGTTTTGGGCGCCTGCGATGGTGGCCCGGCCTACAGCTCGACCACCTTGTTCCAGTCGAAGGCCGGGTTCTCGGGCGTGCCGGTGCGGCGCGAGATATAGCCGCGCGGATTGCAGACCACCCGCGCCGCGTCCAGGCAGTAGTCGAAGCTGGTATGGGTGTGGCCGTGCACCCAGAGATCGGCTTGCGCCACCAGGTCTGGGCGACGCGAGACGAAGCCGGCCGAGACGATGTCGTGCGCATAGCGCGCGTCGAGGCTGCCCAGGTCGGGGCCGTGGTGGGTCACCACCACTGTTTTGCCGTCGAACGGTTGCGCGAGCGTGTCCTCCAGCCAGGCCGTGGCGGCGCGATGCCGCGCCAGCGCATCGGACGGCAGGAAGGCGCGCGACTGGCCGTCGTCGCCGGCGGTGGCAATCAGCCGGTGATCGACCATCACGCGCGAACAGGCTTCCATGGCCTCGTCGATCCGGCTTTCGCCATAGAGCGCGTAGTCGGTCCACCACGTGGCGCCGATCACGCGCAGGCGCTGGCCGTCCGCGCCCTCGAACGTAGCCACCGCGCCGTTCAGCAGCGTGACGTTGCCGGCCTCGGCGGCGCCTTCGGCCATCTGCTGGTCCACTTTGTCGAACGTGCTTTCGTAGTACTCGTGGTTGCCGGGCACATAGAGCACCGGCGCATCGAACACGCGCGCCGCCCAGTCGATGCCGTCGCGGCCGTTGGCGATGTCGCCGGCCAGGATGACGAGGTCCGCCGCGCACGCGGGTACGACGTCGGGCAGGTTGTGTTCCAGGTGGATGTCGCTGAGGACACGCAATTTCATGCGGACTCCCGTGGGGGTGGGATGGTTGCGTCGATTTTTGAGAAAAAACGGCGGTCCGGTCAAGCCTGGCGGCGAGGCTGCCGGCGTGGATTCAGCCGGGCGGCGGCCAGGCGGATTCCCGCACCTGCTCGCGCAGCCAGCCGTGGAAGCGCTGGATCGCCTTTTCGCGCGGATTGCCTTCGCGCCAGGTGACCCAGTAATGCAGGCTCGACGGTATGCGGGTGGTGCCGATCTGAACCAGCTGGCCGCTGGCCAGGTAATCGTGCGCCAGTTGCGCGCGGGCCGTGGCCACGCCCAGGCCCGCCACGGCCGATTGCAGCATCAGCCCGGCGTCCTGGAAGATCGGGCCGCGTTCGGGTTCGTCGGGCGGCAGGCCCGCCAGCAGCAGCCAGTCGCGCCACGGACGCAGCGCGAAGCGCAGCATCGGCAGCTTCGGCAGGTCTGCCACGGTGAAGCCGGGGTACTGCGCCAGCAGCGCCGGACTGGCTACCGCGATCACATAGTCCTCGATGAGGTTGTGGCATTCGAAGCCCGGCAGGTCCACGCGTTGGTGCCAGATGCCGACGTCGACCGAATACGGGTCGGGTGGCGAGATCTCGGCATGCAGCCGCAGGTGCAGGTCCAGTTCCGGCGCCAGCGCATGCAGGCTCGGCAGCCGGTGGATCAGCCAGGCATTGGCCAGGTCCGCCATCACGCTCACATGCAGGCGCACCACGGGCGGCCCGGCCACGTTGCCGGCCTCGCGCAGCGCGGCTTCGAGCTGATCGAGCGCGCCGCGTACCTGCTCGGCCAGCCGGGCGCCGGCACTGGTCGGGGTCATGGTCAGCCCGGTGCGCCGGAACAGCTTGGTGCCGAGGTTGTCTTCCAGCGCGCGAATGTGATGGCTGATGGCACTGTGCGTCAGGGCCAGTTCTTCGGCCGCGCGAGAAAAACTGCGGTGCCGCGTGGCGGCTTCCAGGGCGCGCAGCGCCTGGAGCGGGGGCAGGTGACGGGGCAGATGAGGGGGGCGGTCGTTGGCCATGGCGATTTGCGTGTCGTCAAATTCTACTCACAATTGCCGCGGGTATCTTTCGCTGGTCTTGCACCAGCGTGGTGATCACAATGCAGGGCATGACTGCTTCCACTGCCCATCCCACCCGGCCGGCCGCCCCGGCGGCCTCGCCCCAACACGCCTCGCCCGCGCGCTGGCGTGTGCTGGCGTTCTTTTCGCTGGGCTTCCTGGTGTCGTACATCTTCCGGGGCGTGAACCTCGGTTTCGCGCCCTACCTGACGCGCGAGCTGGGCCTCACGGCCGGCGACCTCGGCCTGCTCACAAGCTTCTACTTCCTGGGCTTTGCCTGCGCCCAACTGCCGGCCGGCATCCTGCTGGACCGTTTCGGCCCGCGCCGCACCGAGGCGGCGTTGCTGATGCTGGCCGTGGCCGGCGCGCTGGTGTTCGCATGGGCGCCCGGCATGGTCGGGCTGGCCCTGGGCCGCGCCATGATTGGCGTGGGGGTGTCGGTCTGCCTGGGCGCGGCCATCCAGGCGTTGTCGATGTGGTTTCCGCTGTCGCGCATGCCGCTGCTGAATGGCTTGGTCATGGCCATCGGCGGCCTGGGGGCCGTGGTGGTGGGCGCGCCGCTGTCGTGGCTGCTGTCGTGGACGGACTGGCGTACGGTCAGCGCGGGCATGGCCGCCGTGTCGTTCGGCATGGCCGTGCTGCTCTGGTTCGGCGTGCCGGACGTGAAGCGCGTGGGCAAGGAGAGCTTTGCCGACCAGCTGCGCGGCACGCGGCTGATCCTGGGCAGCGAACGCTTCTGGCGCGTGGTGCCGCTTACGCTGCTGAACCAGGGCATTTTCCTGGCCGTGCAGACGCTGTGGGTCAGCGCGTTCATGCGCGATGTGCAGGGGCTCTCTGCCGGCGAGGGCGCCCGTCTGGTGTCCGTGATCGGTATCGCGATGATGGCCGGCTGCGTGGGCGCCGGGTGGGCTGCACGCCACCTGGAGCGGCGTGGCATCAGCCTCTACGCGTTTGCCGGCTTTGGCATGATGGGGTTCATCGTGGTCCAGCTGCTGCTGATGGCGCGCCTGCCGTTCTTGCCGCTGGGCTTGCTATGGGGCGCCTACGGCGTGTTCGGTTCGAGCGGCATCCTGACCTACGCGCTGCTGGCGCGGCGCTTCCCCGATGCGCTGATCGGCCGGGCTACCACGGCCATGACGCTGACGGTATTCCTGGCCACGTTCGTGTTCCAGGTCGGCATCGGCTTCGTGCTCGATTTCTTCCCCGCCATCGATGGCCACTACCCGGCGCCGGCCCACCTGTGGGTTTGGGGCGGCCTGGTGGTGGTCCAGGTGCTGGCGGCCATCTGGTATCTGATGGAAAAGCGGCCCTAGGCCAGCCCTATCCAGCCCTATCCAGCCCTAGCCAGCCCTGCGCCAATCCCGGCCGCGGCTGAAACACGCTGACGGGGCGCTAGAGAATGATCGGACGGTCGTCCAGCTCGTTGGGGTTGCGGCCGCCGCCATCGGCGGGGAAATGCTCGGTCAGCAGTGCGTGGATCTGCGCAATGGCGCCCAGCACGGGCTTCACCGACAGGTCGTGCGCCAGCCCCTGCGTGAGCTGGTCGCAGAGTTGTCGCCAGGCCTGCTGGCTGACGCGGGCGTCGATGCCCCGGTCGGCCAGCAATTCCACCGCGTGGTCGGCCAGGTTGATATAAAGCAGCACGCCGGAGTGGTCTTCGGTGTTCCAGACTTCCAGCGCGCCGAACAGCGCCCGGGCCCGGTCGCGCGGTGACGTGCCGCGCCACGCCAGCGATAGCGGCAGGCTGGCCTCGATGACCACGCGCACTTCGCCGCGATGGTGTTGCTCGCCCTTGTGCACGGCCACTTGCAACTGGTGGCGCGCTTCGTCGGGAAACGCCTTGCGCGCCACGCCGGGGCCGGTGCCCAGATGGCGCCACGCGCGCTTCAGCGAGAGGTGGAAGGGGGCGTGCGCGGCCTTGGGTCGATGCATGGGTTTGTTCCTCCCGCTACCAGTTGCCGGACGCGCCGCCGCCGTCGAAGCCGCCGCCCCCGCCGCCACCGAAGCCGCCACCGAAGCCGCCACCGCCCCCGCCAAAGCCGCCGCCCCCGCCACCGAAGCCGCCACCGCCACCCCAATGCCGGCCGATCTCGTAGCCGGTCATGCCGCCCAGCCCGCCCGCGGTGCCGGCGGGCCAGCCACGCCGGCCGGTCACCACGTGCGGCTGGCCGCCGCGCCGCATCATCGCGGACAGGAAGAAGAACACGATGATCGCCAGCGGGAACAGCACCGGCAGCCAGTCAGCCAGGTCGACGTTGCCGGCTTGCCGGCGACGGTCCGGGGCGGCCAGGCCCTCCTTGTTGATAGTCGCCTGGATGGCCGACACGCCGGCCGTGAGGCCGCCGTAGAAATCGTTCTGGCGAAAATGCGGCGCCATCACGTCCTGCAGGATGCGGTTCGACATTGCATCGGTCAGCGAACCCTGCACGCCGCGTCCCACTTCGATGCGCATCTTGCGCAGGCCCGGCGGATTGTTCTTGGCCACGATGACGATCACGCCATCGTCGATGCCCTTGCGGCCCGCCCGCCAGGCGTCGGCCACGCGAATGCTGTAGGCGTCGAGCGTCTCGGGCTCGGTGGTGGGCAGCATCAGCACGAAGATCTGGCTGCCGCGCTGCTGTTCGTACTCGGCCAGCACGTTTTCCAGCGCGTTGCGCTGGTCGGCAGAGAGCGTGCCGGTCAGATCGGTCACGCGGGCGTTCAGCGGCGGCACGGCAACGAAGCCGTCGGCCGACCACGCGGCCGATGCCGGCAGCACCAGCGCGAGGGTCAGGAACCAGAGGGCGAGCAGCCTGCGCATGATGGCGTGGCCAGCCGGCTCAGAATTTCACGGCGGGAGGCGTGGAGATGGCTTTCTCGTTCTCCACGGTGAACGATGGCTTGACCGGATACTTGAAGACCATCGCGGTCAGGTTGGTCGGGAAGCTGCGCGCCAGCACGTTGTAGTCCTGTACCGCCGCGATGTAGCGCTGGCGGGCGACGGTGATGCGGTTCTCCGTGCCTTCCAGCTGCGATTGCAGGTCGCGGAACGAGGCGTCGGCCTTCAGGTTCGGATAGTTCTCGGATACCGCCAGCAGCCGCGACAGGGCGCTGGTCAGCTGGCCCTGCGCCTGCTGGAAGCGGGCGAAGGCTTCGGGATCGTTCAGCGTCTCGGGCGTGACCTGGATGCTGGTGGCCTGCGCGCGCGCCTTGGTCACCGCCTCGAGCGTCTCGCGCTCGTGGCTGGCGTAGCCCTTCACGGTGGCCACGAGGTTCGGAATCAGGTCGGCGCGCCGCTGGTACTGGTTGACCACCTCGCCCCAGGACGCCTTGACGGCCTCGTCCTTCTTCTGGAAATCGTTATAGCCGCAGGCGGAAAGCAGACTGGCCAGGCAGGCCAGTACAAGCCAGCGGAACAGGGCGGGGGCGGAGACAGTACGCATCAGGGAACTCCTCGATTTCCGGGGGCGGGCAATTCTGGAGTGTAGCGCAGCAGGGTGATGCTGCCGGGGCAAAGTGCGCCGGCCTTGACCGGTATTGACCGGCATGGGTGCGGCCGGTAGATTGGCGGCATGTCGCGCCAGGCTCACCTCCTCCCGCTCCGCCACGTCTCCACGCCCGCCATGGGCATGGCGGTGCCGGCCGCGCGCGCCAAAGCCAAAAAACAGTCGCTCGTCTGACCGGAGCGTGCTGTTCCGTCAGATGGGCGACGGAACAGTAACCCGGTCCGGTGGCGAAACCTCCCGCCCGTCTTTCTCCTCCTGGCCGTATTCCTGCATCGTCGCGCATCGGCGGTTTCCCAACCGGTCCGATCCCGGAGTAAATGGATGCAAGCAATACACACTGCCTTCGAGGGCATCTGGCTGCCGCTGGTGACCCCGTTCGTTGACGATGCCGTCGATCATGCCGCGTTGCGGCGACTGGTGGGCCGCTACCGCGCTAGCGGGCTGGCCGGGCTGGTGGTCTGCGGCAGCACAGGCGAAGCGGCCGCGCTCGACGAGGCCGAACAGCAGGCCGTGCTGGACACCGTGCTCGACGCCGCCGCCGGCATGCCGGTGATGATGGGCCTGGCAGGCAACCACATCGGCCACGTCATAAACCGGCTGGCCTGGCTCAACGCGCGGCCACTGGCCGGTGTGCTCGCGCCGGCGCCGTATTACGTGCGACCGTCGCAGGCTGGCCTGCGCGACTGGTTCCTGCGCCTGGCCGATGTGTCGCGCGCCCCGCTCGTGCTCTATGACATCCCGTACCGAACCGGCGCCACGCTAACGCTGGACACGCTGCTGGCGCTGGCCGCCCACCCACGGATTGCGGCAATCAAGGATTGCGGCGGCAACGCGCAGTCCACGCAGGCGCTGATCGCCGACGGGCGGCTGGCGGTGCTGGCGGGGGAGGATCACCAGTTGCTCGGTACGCTGGCGCTGGGAGGGCGGGGCGCGATCGTCGCCTCGGCACACTTCCGGCCGGAGCTGTTCGTGGCGATCTGGCGAGCCGTGGTCGATGGCCGGCTCGACGAGGCGCGCCGGCTGTTTCACGCGCTGATGCCGCTGGTGCAGGCGCTGTTCGCCGAGCCCAATCCCGGCCCCGTCAAGGCATTGCTGGCGCGTCAGGGTTGGCTGCGCGACGCGCTGCGCGCGCCGATGACGGCGGCATCGCCAGACCTGGCGGACCAGTTGGCGCGGCTGCACGATGGGCTGGAAGCCGTGCGAGCGACGGACTAGCGGTCATCGGTGCCGCCCTCCCGCATGGCGCGGGAGGTTGGCAACCAAGGCGACAACCCACGCGGCACCCCGGGCATCAACCCGCCCGGAATGCCTTCTCCGCTGCCTGGATGGTTTGCGCGATGATCGCGTCGTCGTGCTTCGCCGAGACGAAGCCGGCTTCGAACGCCGAGGGTGCCAGGTAGACGCCTTCGTTCAGCATCGCGTGGAAGAACCGGTTGAAGCGGCCCACGTCGGCCTTGGTGACTTCGGCAAAGCTGGCCGGCACGTCGTTGGTGAAGTAGAGGCCGAACATGCCGCCGATGGCGTCGGCCGAGAACGGTACGCCTGCGGCACGCGCCGCGGCTGTCAGGCCGTCGGCGAGCTTGCGCGTCTGCGCGGCCAGGTGGTCGTAGAAACCCGGTGCCTGGATCAGCTTCAGCGTGGCCATGCCGGCCGCTACCGCCAGCGGATTGCCCGACAGCGTGCCGGCCTGGTATACGCCGCCCAGCGGCGCCAGCTTCGCCATGATGTCGCGCCGGCCACCGAACGCCGCCGCCGGCATGCCGCCGCCGATCACCTTGCCCAGGCAGGTCATGTCCGGCTTGATGCCGTAGCGGGCCTGTGCGCCGCCCAGCGCCACGCGGAAGCCGGTCATCACTTCGTCGAAGATCAGCACGCTGCCGTGCTCGCTGCACAGGTTGCGCATGGCCTGGATGAACGGCTGGCTGGCACGCACCAGGTTCATGTTGCCGGCCACGGGCTCGACGATCACGGCGGCGATCTCGCCCTTGTGGCGCGCGAACGCTTCCTCGAGCTGCGTCACGTTGTTGTACTCGAGCACCATCGTGTGGCGCGTCACGTCGGCGGGCACGCCGGCCGACGACGGGGCGTTCTGCGTGGTGTCGGCGAACGTCAGCAGGCCGGAGCCGGCCTTAACCAGCAGGCTGTCGGCATGGCCGTGGTAGCAGCCCTCGAACTTGACGATCAGGTCGCGGCCGGTGAAGCCGCGCGCCAGGCGCAGCGCGCTCATGGTGGCTTCGGTGCCCGACGAGACCAGGCGCACCTGCTCGATCGACGGCACGAGCTTGCAGATTTCCTCGGCCATCACGATCTCGGCCTCGGTGGGCGCCCCGAACGAGAAGCTCAGGCCGGCGGTTTCCTGCACGGCGCGCACCACGTCCGGGTGCGCGTGGCCCACGATCATCGGCCCCCAGGAGCCGATGTAGTCGATGTACTGCTGGCCGTCGGCATCCCACATGTAGGCGCCTTCGGCCCGCGTGATGAAGCGGGGCGTGCCGCCGACTGAGCGGAAGGCGCGGACCGGCGAGTTGACGCCGCCGGGAATGGTCTGCTGGGCGCGATCGAAGAGCTGCTGGTTACGGGACATGGGAATCGGGCGACAAGAAGAAAATTCTGAGGAAAGACAGGCGTCCGGCCGGGGGTTGCTGGCGTACTTTGGAGGCGGTTACTTCGAAAAGCGGGCAACCGCGCGCCAAAAGGCGCCGTTTGAACGGCATCTGTACGCTAAATTGCGCGAACGCGGCGATATCGGCACGATTGCGCTCATCTTGAGTGGCGTCATCGGCGCTGATTCTGTACCATCATGCGCTGGATTTTAATGGAAGACTGGCTAGAGCCTGCATATGGAATACAAGACCTGGATGTGCCTGATTTGTGGCTGGATCTATGACGAGGCCACTGGCGCGCCCGAAGACGGCATCGCCCCCGGAACAAAATGGGAAGACGTACCCATCAACTGGACCTGTCCAGAATGCGGTGCCCGCAAGGAAGATTTCGAGATGGTGGCCATCTGACGCCCTGGCTCCCGGCCGGGCGGGCGCGTCGCGCCAATGCCACAGAACGGCCGGTGGCGCCGGGTGGTCCGGATTGACGGCCCCACCACGAGTTGTCACACTCTGCGGCAAAACTGAGCATCCGTCCGGCTTGTGGCCGCCCTTCCAGGGCGGTACAGCCAGCTGAAAACGGCCAGCGCAATGCAAGACATTGCAGTAGTACAAGGCAGGCACGCAGGAAAAGCGGGCCGCCACCGGCAGGGTAGCCGGGCTTTTTTGACTGGGAATTGGAAAATCGGGGGCCGCCGGCACGCCATCTGCGCGCCGTGCGGAAGTTCTCAAGTGAATGCCGACGCCTGTGCAGCCATGCAGGCAGTTGGTCGCGGGAACATGATGCGGGTCACGCAAACAGAACACGACACGTCTGTCGATGGGGTCAACGCCGGCGGCATCGCCGGTGCCAGCGAGGCATCCACAGCGGCCAGAACCGCTGCGAAGGTGCTCGTGATCGACGACTCCAGCACCATTCGCCGCACGGCGGAAATCTTCCTCACGCAGGCTGGCTTCACGGTCATGCTGGCGGAGGATGGCTTCGAGGCGCTCGCGAAGGTCGGCGACATGCATCCGGACGTCATCTTCTGCGACATCCTCATGCCGCGCCTCGACGGCTACCAGACCTGTTCCCTGATCAAGAAAAGTCCGCGGTTCCATGCGATCCCCGTGATCATGCTGTCGTCTCGCGACGGCGTGTTCGACCGGTCGCGCGGCAAGCTCGTCGGCGCCCATAACCATCTGGCCAAGCCGTTCTCGCGCGAAGCCCTGCTGCAGGCCGTGGAAGCCTGCATGGCGGGCTGCGTGCCAGAGGCGCGCGCGGCCGTGGCGGCATGACGCATGCCGCCTGAAGCATTCAGGAAACACACAATGACCATCAGCAAAATCCTTATCGTCGACGATTCGCCCACCGAAGCCCTGTTCATGTCCGACCTGCTCGGCAAGAAGGGCTTCAAGGTCTCCGTGGCCGGCAACAGCGAACAGGCCCTGGCCCGGCTCGAGGCGGAAACCTTCGACCTGATCCTGATGGACGTGGTCATGCCCGGCCAGAACGGCTACCAGACCACGCGCACGATCAAGCGCGACGACCGCTTCAAGGACATCCCCGTGATCATCTGCACCAGCAAGAACCTGGAGACGGACCGGATCTGGGGTATTCGCCAGGGCGCTTCGGACTACATCACCAAGCCGGTGGACAGCGACGAACTGCTGTCGAAGATTGCCGCGCTGACGCACTGAACGCCAAGGCCGCCCATGGGGCCGGGCGCGCGCGCGGGCATCCGGCCGGGATGCCGGTCCGGCGCACGCGCGGCCCCGTCACTGCTGTTGTACCGGTAGCGATGCCGGTTTCACTGGTATCCCGAACATGAACGCGCCGCGCCAAGACCTTCGAGCCCGCCAGACCCGCCTGCACGACTACCAGGCCATGCTGGCCCGACGCCTGCGCGATGCGCGCAACCTGCCTGCCGTGGACAGCTACCTCGGCGTGCTGGTGGGCCAGCGCAGCTGGCTGCTGCCGCTGATGGAGACCGGCGAGGTGCTGGAGATGCGCACGCCGGCCGCCGTGCCGCTGACGCAGCCGTGGTATCGCGGGCTGGTCAACGCGCGCGGCAACCTGCTGGGCGTGATCGATTTCGGCATGTTCAGCGGCGACGGCCCCACGCCGGTGCAGCCCGGCAGCAAGATCGTGGTGTTGTCGCGGCACGTGGAGCGGGCCTGCGGAATCATTGCCACGCGCGTGGTGGGGCTGCGGCACGCGGTAGACCTGACGCCGGCCGAGGGCGAGGCGCCGCAGGGCTGGCATGGCGCGCATCTGGCGGATCGGGACGGGCGCGGCTGGCAGGTGCTCGACATCCGCCAGCTGATCGAGGCGCCGGCCTTTCTGCAGGCCGGCCGCACCGCGGCCTGAGCGGGGACTGGCGAGGTCAGGCAGGGTCAGGCAGGGCCGGACCAGGGCCCGGGCGTCATACGAACAATACGAACGAACAGATAACGAACGAGGGTTGCTATGGGTATCAAGAAGATCAGCCTGGGTCGCCGTACCGCAGCGGCCGGTGCCGCCGCGGAAGCGGCCACGCCGCGTGCATCGGTGTTTGCCAAGGCCGGCGCGAAGCAGGGTGGCCCGGGGCAGACCCCGGCCGAACTGGTATCGGGCTGGCTGTCGCGCATGCCGTTCTCGTCGCAGCAGCGCGTGCTGACGGCGGGCGTGGTGGTGTCGCTGCTGGCGCTGCTGGTCTCGGTCTATCTTGATAACCGGCAGGCGAACAACGGCGCGGCCCAGATCGAGATCGCGGGTGACATGCTGATGCACTCGCAGCGTCTCGGCAAGGCCGTGCCCGTGGCACTGCTCGGCAACACCCAGGCCTTCACGCAGCTCCGCCAGTCAAAGGAAGCGCTGACCGCCGACTTGCTGGCGCTGCAGAACGGCAGCGACGAGAAGCACGTGGGCGCCACCGGCGGCGCCGCGCAGCCGCTGCTGGAAAAGGCGTTCACGTCCTGGAAGCGCTCGGAAAAGAGCGCGGCCGACGTGCTGGCCCAGCAGCCCATTCTGACCACGATCGGCCAGACGCTGCAGATCTTCAACGCCTCGAACCCCGAACTGCTCGAAGCCGCCGAACAGGTGGCCGCGATCAAGCTGCAGGCCGGCTCGAACACCCGCGAGGTGGCCGCATCGGCGCAGCTGGTGATGCTGACGCAGCGTCTGGGCAAGAACCTGAACGAGTTCCTGTCCGGCGAAGGCGTCAACCCGGAAACCGCGTTCCTGCTGGGCAAGGACACGAACACCTTCCGCGAAACGCTGGACGGCCTGACCAACGGCTCCGAGGCGCTGCGCCTCTCGCCGGCCGCCGATGCCGAGACGCGGAACTACCTGCAGCAGCTCTCGCAGCGCTTCGAGGCGGTGCAGAAGACCACCCAGACCATCCTGCAGAACCTGCCCGGCCTGATCGCGGCCAAGCGCGCCCAGCAGCAGATCTTCAACGACAACGAGGCGCTGCGTGGCGAACTGTCGCAACTGCAGGGCGCCTACGCCGAAGGCGCGCGCTTCCGCCCGTGGACGTTTGGCGCCATGGTGGCCTCGGCGGTGGCCACGCTGCTGTGCCTGGCCGGCCTGGCTGCGCTGTACCTGCGGGATTCGCGTGTGCGCGCACTGGAAGCGGAGGCGCGCGAACGCGAGGCGGAAGCCCGCCGCCTGGACGAAAAGCGCAACAACGACGCCACCCAGAAGGCCATTCTGCAGCTGATGAACGAGCTCCAGGACATCGCCGACGGTGACCTGACGCGTCAGGCCACCGTGACCGAGGACATCACCGGCGCCATTGCCGACTCGGTGAACTACACGGTGGAAGAACTGAAGGAACTGGTGGGCCGGGTGCAGCATACGGCGGTGGAAGTGCAGCAGGCGTCGTCGCAGGTGCAGGACACCTCGGTGCAGTTGGCCGCGACCACCGAGGAACAGTCGCGCCAGATCCGCCAGACCGGCGAGTCGGTGGTGGAGATGGCGGACCGCATCACGCAGGTGTCGCGTGGCGCGGCCGAATCGGCCAACGTGGCGCGCGCCTCGCTGGCTGCCGCCGAGCAGGGCCAGAACGCCGTGCAGAACGCCATCGCGGGCATGAACGGCATTCGCGACCAGATTCAGGAAACCTCGAAGCGCATCAAGCGCCTGGGCGAGTCGTCGCAGGAGATTGGTGAAATCGTCGAGCTGATCTCGGACATTACCGAGCAGACCAACGTGCTGGCACTGAACGCCGCCATCCAGGCGGCATCGGCCGGCGAGGCGGGCCGCGGCTTCTCGGTGGTGGCCGAGGAAGTGCAGCGCCTGGCCGAACGCTCGGGCGAGGCAACCAAGCAGATCGGCGCGCTGATCCGCACCATCCAGACCGATACCCAGGACGCCGTGCACGCCATGGAGCAGAGCACGGCGGGCGTGGTGGAAGGGGCGCGCCTGTCGGACAACGCCGGTTCGGCGCTGGTCGAGATCGGCCGCGTGTCGCGCCAGCTGGCCGAGCTGATCGAACAGATCGCGCAAACCACCTCGCACGAGGCGGGCCTGGCCACCAACGTGGCGCACCACATCGAAGGCATCCTGCAGGTCACGGCGCAAACCACGGCCGGTACCCGCCAGACCGCCACCTCGGTGCGCCAGCTGACGGCGCTGACGGAAGAACTGCGTAACTCGGTATCGCGATTCAAGATCGCCTGACGCCTGCCTGCATCGACGGCGCACCGGAACTGGTCATGTCCCTGAATTCCATCCTCACCAGCGACGAGGCCGGTCCGGCCGCGTCGCAACCGCATGCCACGCCGGAGGCGGCGGTAGCCGCAACCCCCGCCGCCCCGCAGCGCGACCTGTCGGTGCTGGCCTGGCTGGCACCGAGCCTGCGCACCGCGCTGGACGATGCCGCGAGCGAGCTGGGCCACTATGTCGACGAGATTCGCCAGACGCCCGAGGCGCTTGGCGCGCGCGACACCACGTCGCTGCGCCTGGCCGGCCAGCAGCTGCACCAGGCCGCCGGCGCGGTGCATATCGTGGGCCTGCGCGGCGTGGATGCCTACTGCCAGGCGCTGCGCCGGCTGCTGGAAGCCATCGACGCCGGTACCGTGGCCGCCGACACCGTGGCGCTGGCGGCATTCCGCACGGGCGTGCAGGCGCTGGCCGAGTATGTCGATGACCTGATGAGCGGCGACGCGGAAGACCCGCTGCGCCTGTTCCAGCCCTATGCCGCCGCGCTGGGGCTGATGAAGGAAGACCGCGTGCATCCGGCCGACCTGTGGCTCGAAGAGCTGCAGATGCTGCCGGGCATCGTGCTGCCCACGCGCTCGGTATCGGCCGTCACGCGGGCGCGCCAGCGGTTCGAGGCCGCGCTGCTGAAGGCGCTGCGCCTGCCGTCGCCGTGCACCGAGATGTCTCTGCTGCGCGAGGCATGGCTGCCGCTGCAGGCCGCGCTCGACGACGTGCGAAACCACGAGCAGGACGCGCGCCGCACCACCGACACCCCCGACCGTGGCATCTGGCACACGCTGGCCATGGTGTTCCGCGCGCTGGCCCACGGGCTGCTCCCGTCAGACCTGCTGGCCAAGCGCTTTGCCGCGCGTACCCACCTGCTGGTGCGCCAGTACCTGCAGGGCCAGGTGCGCGTGCCGCAGGCGCTGCTCAACGACGCCATGTTCCTGCTGGTCAGCACCGGCCTGACGCCGGACGGCCCCGAGGACACCACGCCGCCCGTGGTGCAGGCGGCGGTGCAGGTGCTGCGTGTGGATATCGCACGCAGCCTGCAGGCCTATCGCGTGGACGCCGCGCATGTGGTGGCGCGGGCCGACTACCGGCAGCGCTACTACGGCTGGCTCGATGCCATCGACACCCGTAATCTGCAGCACGCCGCCCAGTCCATCGAGCGCGCGGCCAGCGATGACCAGTCGGGCTGGGAACTGGCGCTCGCCTCGCTGGCCGAGGCCGCCATGCCGCTGGCCCAGCCGGCGCTGCAGCAATGCCTGACCGCCGTGGCGGCCTACGCCGGACAGCGTCCGGCCGGCGATGCGCTGGGGCGGACGGGCGTGGCGCTGTTCCTGTCGCGCGCGCTGGCCATGCCGTGGCGCGTGCACGGCAAGACCGGCCACCCTTCGGCCGTGGAATTCGCGGCGCGATGCGAGACCCTGGCCGCGTGTCTGGCAGATGCCGACGCGGTGGCGCCAGACTGGCTCGCCGGCATGGTTCAGGCGGCAGGGGCGCAGGCCCAGCGCACCGAGGCCGTGGCCCAGGTGCGTGCACAGCTCGACAGCGGCGAATCGTGGCTCGACAGCTACGACCGCAACGCGGCACGCGCCGACGCCGCTTTCGCGCTTGACGATGCCGCGCAGGCGTTTGGCACGCTGCTGGCCACGATCGAACGGATCCACGGCAGCGCCGCGCTGCCCGAGGGCATCGACGACGAGACCGAGGCCGCGCTGGCCGCCGTGCGTTCGGTGCTGGAGCGGCTGGGCGTGTTGCGCGAAACCGTCGACCAGGTGGCGCGCGTCGACCAGTTGTCCGATATCGCCGCCGAGCTGGGCGCCGTGCACGGGTTTGCCGACCTGCTCGAATTTGGCCGCAAGCAGCCCGATCTGACGGCTGACGATCCGTTCGCGCCTGGTGCGCCGCGCCAGGATGCGGCGCCGCAAGGCGCGCTGGGCGCGGCGCGCGCGGCCGCGATGGATGCCATCCGTGTGGCCGCCACGGCGGACTCGCCCGAGATCCAGCGCCTGCGCCAGGCGCTGCAGGCCGTGAGCGACCAGGCCGCCATCGATGACGATGCGGCGCTGCGCCGCCAGGCCAGCGAGGCCACCACGCAGTTGCACGCCTGGCTGGCGGGCAGCGAGTCTGCCGCCGAGCGCATGGTGGTGGCGCTGGCCGATCCGCTGCCGATGGCGGCGGCGCCGTTGCCGGGATTGCCGACCGGTACGATGCCCGCGACGGCCCCGACGACCGCGCCGATGCCGTCGGACGCAGCGGCCATCGACGCCGAGCTGCTCGATATCTTCCTGTCCGAGGCCGAAGAGGTGCTCGGCAACATCGCCGCCGATCTGTCCGGCGGGCTCGAAGCGCTGCGCGATGCCGACGTGCTGAGCCGTATGCGCCGTGGCTTCCACACGCTCAAGGGGTCGAGCCGCATGGTGGGCCTGAACCGCTACGGCGAGGCCGCCTGGGCGGTGGAGCAGGTGATGAACCTGTGGATTGCCGAGGCGCGCGACCCGGTGCCGGCACTGCCCGCGCTGCTGGGGCAGGCGCATGACCTGCTGCGCGAATGGGCGCTGGCCCTGCGCGATGACCCCTCGACGCTGCGCGACTTCGGCCCGCTCGTCGCCGCCGCACAGGCAGTGCGCGACCCCGATGGTGCCGCGCCGGCCCACGCCGAGATCGATCCGCTCGATGCGCTGCTGGCCCAGGCTTCGGTTTCGGCAGCGCCTGCGGCTTCGGCGGCTTCGACGGCTTCGGCAGCGCCGGAAGCCGAGGTTGCGCCTGAGTCGTCCGAGCTGGCATCCGCAGCAACGTCCGACGCGGTATCCGCCGACGACAACAACGTGCTGCCGTTCCGCCTGGCCAATGAACTGGCCGACGAGGACGAGGGCTACAAGGTCATCGGCCCGGTTCGCATCGGCCTGGCGCTCTATAACGTGTATCTGCAGGAAGCCGACGATCTGGTGCGCCAGTTCGCCACCGACCTGTCGGAGTGGAAGCACGAGCATCACCCGTGCCCGAGCGAGCTGGCCTTGCGCGTGGCGCACACCCTGCAGGGTAGCGCGTCCACCGTGGGCCTGGAGCCGGTGCGCGAGATTGCCGAGGCGCTCGAACACCTGCTGTTGCTGCTGGGCCGCCATCCGGTGGTCATGCACCCGGCGGATTTCGCGTTGCTCGACAAGGCCGTGGACCGGCTGCGCGGCATGCTGCATCAGTTTGCCGCCGGAGTCTGGCCCGATGCCGATCCGGCGCTGTGCCGCGACCTGAACGATTTTGGCGAGCGCGCGCTGGTGCGTCCGCGTGCGTCGGTGCCGGCCGGGCAGTCCGCGGGGCAGGAAGGCTCGGTGTCGCAACTGTTCGGCACGCAGGCGCAGCAGGCCGCAGAACCGCTGCCGGAGATCGACGAAGCGGCGCAGGCGCCGAAGGCGGAGCTGCCGCCGGTCAAGCTGACGCCGATCACGTCGCTGCCGCCGGTGTCGGCACCAGCCCTGACGGGCCTCACGGTTGTCACGCCGGTGCACGACGCCGTGGTGATCTCGCTGCCGACGCCCGCGCGCCACGAGTCGATCGCCGTGGCGCATGTCACGCCCGATTCGCCGGATTCGCTCGATGCGGCCGATACATCGCCGGAAGACTTGTCGACCGACGCTGCGTCGCTGGACCCGGCACTGGTCGAGATCTTCCTGGAGGAAGCCCATGGCGCGCTGCCGGACCTCGGCAAGATGGTACGGACGTGGGAAGCCGCTCCGGACGACGCGCAGCATGGCGGCCTGATCCTGCGCGGCCTGCACACGCTCAAGGGCAGTGCGCGCATGGCCGGCGCGATGGCGCTGGGCCAGGCCGCGCACGAGATGGAAACGCTGCTCGACGCCAGCGTGCGTGGCCAGCGCGTGACGCCAGATTTGTTCGGCCGGCTCTATGCCTGGTACGACCGCATCCTGGCGCACGTGGAGGCGCTGCAGAACGGCCGGCTGCTGCCGGTGGACGATCCAGACGTGGTCAACGGCGTGATCGAGGCCCCTGCGGCTCCCGCCGTCGTCTTGCCGGCCTCGACGCTATCCACGCCGGCGTCAGCACCGGACGCCGCGCTGGTGCCTGCGACGCAGGCGGTGCCGGTGACGTCCGTGGCACCACCGCTTCAGTCGACCGATGCCGAACGCCAGCGGGCGCTGGTGCGCGTGCAGGCCCGCACGCTCGACACCCTGATCAACGATGCCGGCGAAGTCAGCGCCACGCGCGCACGGCTGGACAGCGAGCTGGAAGCGCTGCGCAGCTACCTCGGCGAACTGAACGACAACGTTGCGCGTTTGCGCATGCAGCTGCGCGAGATCGAGATTCAGGCGGAAACGCAGATGGCCTCGCGTATCGCCGACCAGCAGCACAACCAGGAATTCGATCCGCTCGAGTTCGACCGCTTCACGCGCTTTCAGGAGCTGACGCGGATGATGGCCGAGTCGGTGAACGACGTGGCTACCGTGGAGCAGAACCTGCAGCGCGGCTTCGACCGCGCCTCGGGTGACCTGGCCGCGCAGGCGCGGCTGACGCGTGGCCTGCAGCGCGGCCTGATGCAGGCGCGCATGGTGCAGTTCGACGCGCTGGCCGAGCGGCTGTACCGCGTGGCACGGCAGTCGGCCACCGAGACCGGCAAGGAAGTGCGGCTGCTGATCAAGGGCGGTACGGTGGAAATCGACCGTTCGGTGCTGGACCGCATGGCCGGCCCCATCGAACACCTGATCCGCAATGCGGTGGTGCACGGCATCGAGCCGGCGGACGTGCGCCGCGCGGCGGGCAAGTCGGGCACTGGCGCGCTGACGCTCGAAGTGCAGCAGGAAGGCAACGAGGTGGTGCTGACGTTCTTCGACGACGGTGGCGGCCTGAACCTCCATCGCATTCGCGAACGCGCGGTGGCGCGCCAGCTGCTGGCCCCCGACGAGGAGGCCAGCGACGCGCGCCTGACCGAAATGATCTTCGCGCCGGGCTTCACCACGGCGGACGCGGTGTCGGAACTGGCCGGCCGGGGCGTGGGCATGGACGTGGTGCGCTCCGAGACGGTGGCGCTGGGCGGCCGCATCACGCTGTCGACCGAACTGGGCCGTGGCACCAGCTTCACGGTGCACCTGCCGCTGACCACGGCCATCACGCAGGTGCTGCTGGTATCGCTGGGTGGCCGCCTGTTCGCCATGCCCAGCGGCATGATCGACCAGGTACACCAGTTGCGCGAGAAGCCGCTGCTCGATGCGTACAACAGCGGCCGCTTCGCGGCGGGCGGGCTCGAAGTGCCGTTCTACTACTTCGGGTCGCTGCTGGAAGAGAGTGCGGCCATGGCGTCCGGCCGCAAGTATTCGCCGGTGGTGGTGGTGCGCTCCGGCGCCGAGCGCGTGGCCGTGCACGTCGACGACGTGATCGGCAACCGCGAAGTGGTGGTGAAGCACATCGGCCCGCACCTGGCGCGCCTGGAAGGCATTGCCGGCGCCACCACGCTCGGCGACGGCGAGATCGTGCTGATCTACAACCCCGTGGTGCTGGCGCAGCGCTGGGTGCGCGAGCGCGGCGGCCGGGTCTCGGCCCTGCCGGCACCGCAGCCGGCGGAGCAGGTGGGTGCCGTGGCCGAATTCGTCGATGCCGGCGCAGCGGTGCCGGTGCCGGGCCTGCTGACGCAGCCGACAGTGATGGTGGTGGACGACTCGCTGACCGTGCGCAAGGCCAGCCAGCGCCTGCTGACGCGGGCCGGCTACCAGGTGGTGCTGGCGCGCGACGGCGTGGATGCGCTGCGTCAGCTGCAGGAAGTGATGCCCGACGCCATGCTGGTCGACATCGAGATGCCGAACATGGACGGCTTCGATCTGACGCGCAACGTGCGCGCCGATTCGCGCACGAGCCACATGCCGCTGGTAATGATCACGTCGCGCACGGCGGAGAAGCATCGCCGCTATGCGGCGGAAATCGGCGTGAACGTCTACCTGGGCAAGCCGTTCAACGAAGACGAACTGCTGCGCACGCTGCAGCAACTGATCGGCGACAAGGCAGTCGGCACGGCCGCTTCGGTGGCACAGATGCTGGGCGAGGCGTAAGAGCCGTGTCCTAGCAGACCTCCCGGCACACACAACGAAGCTGTCGGTTGTTTAACCGCCAACGCCGCCAGCCACGCCCAAGCGGAACCAGAACGTAGTGTCTTGGCTCTCTCTCCCCTCATGGGGAGAGAGTGGGAGAGAGGGGTGGTTCAGCAGGGCACCACATTGAGCAGGGCCATCGGTTTGGTCCAGCACGAGCATTGGAACGAAGCTGTTGGTGGTATCCAGCATGGCGGCACACGATACGCCGCCCCTCTCCCCCGGCCCCTCTCCCGCGCGCGGGAGAGGGGAGCAAACCGTGGGGACGCACAACGAAGCTGTCGGTTGTTTAATCGCCAACGCCGCCAGCCACGCCCAAGCGGAACCAGAACGTAGTGTCTTGGCCTCTCTCTCCCCTCATGGGGAGAGAGCAGGAGAGAGGGGTGGTTCAGCAAGGCACCACATCAAGCAAAGCCGTTGGTTTGGTCCAGCACGCGAGCATTGGAACGAAGCTGTTGTTGGTATCCAGAAGCGGCAGCATCCGATACGCCGTGCCCTCTCCCCCGACCCCTTGTATGTCGCACAATTCGGTCTGGATGCATCAGATCGATGACCCCATGGTCTGGGCGGTAGCCCAAGTTCGAGGGAGAGCGAGGATCGGTGCATCCATTTCTTGGTAGCGTTTAGCCTAAGCCCGAACGGTTGTAAGGCAGCACGCCGCATTGACACAAGGATGGGACAAGCCAAATGGATATCAAG
>Ga0102594_1000391_pt1 | contig 44633 bp, 42 predicted proteins | sample AraplaCol_mLB_r2_2_FD_76863 | JGI IMG/M metagenome (GOLD analysis project Ga0102594, IMG submission 76863) | Arabidopsis root microbial communities from North Carolina, USA - plate scrape MF_Col_mLB_r2 (SPADES assembly) (version 2) | ecosystem: Host-associated > Plants > Roots > Endosphere...
TCCGCCGCGCGCGCCATCGTCTCCTCCTCGGTGCGCCTGGCCCGCCAGCTCGGCATGGTCACCGTGGCCGAGGGGATCGAGAACCAGGGCGACTGGGATTGCGCCGCCGCCGAGGGCTGCGATATCGGCCAGGGCTATTTCATGTCCCTGCCGCTGCTGCCCGAGGCACTGCCGAAATGGATCGCCGCCTGGCTCAGCCGCTGACCGTGACGCCCGGCCGGTGGTTCAGTGAAGGGTCCATGACCCCCGGATGACAGGCCCGTTGCCGTCGAGTCGGCCCCTGCCCGGAATCTGATCAGAAATCAGGCTGCCTGTGTTCCGAGCGCAACAGTTTGAAATTATTCGCGACTGCACAAAAGACGGTGCGCTAACAATCTGTCGCGGATCAGCCGTATACGACTCATAAAATTGCACAAGTCATTGAAATCAAAGGTGCGACATTCTGTGCGCCACTTTCCTCTTGCACTGCACGCGCCTCTGCGGTACTTATTGCATCGCAACAAGCTTCCGGTTTGTTGCATGCCCTTCTCGGGCGTTTCCTCCCTAGACTTGGGCCGCATCTCGATGCGGCCCCTTTTTTTGCCCAAAGCACAGCGCAGCCCTCTGCCGGTTTCACAGTCCGGTCAGCAGGCTTGTGGAATGCGCACAGCGTTTCGACACGCCATCTTTTGCGGCAGAGCGCCCTGAGACGGCGGGAGAAGTCCGGCTACAGACAATAACGCTGGATAACAGTTGGTGTTCCGCGCCGGAACGCCAGCGGGCCCAAGGACAGGATCAGGAATCGTGGGCCGCGGTCGCCGCTGGCGGCGGCACCGCCAGCACCTTGTCGATGCGGCGGCCGTCCATGTCCATCACCTCGAACTGCCAGCCGTTCCATTCGACCACGTCGCCGGCTTCCGGCAGGCGGCCGAAACGGGCGAGCAGGAAACCGGCCACGGTGTGATGATCGTCTTCCTCGGGCAGATGCAGGTTCAGCGCCTCGGCCATCAGCTCGCGCGGCAGCAGCCCATCCAGCAGCCAGGAGCCATCCGCGCGCTGGACAACGCCGGGACCTTCCTCGCCATCGCCGAGCGCGAAATTACCGGCGATGTTTTCCAGGATGTCATTCGCGGTGACCACGCCTTCCAGGCTGCCGAATTCATCGACCACGAAAGCCATGCCGCTCGGCGACTTCTGCAGCAGCGCCAGCGCATCCAGAAGGTCGGCGCTTTCATGCAGCGCCTGTACCGGGCGCACCAGCGAGTTCATGCCGCGCTTTGCCAGGCCATCGCGGCCTTCATCAAGAAGAATGTTCAGCACGTCCTTCACGCTGACGCAGCCAAGCGGCTCGTCGATCGAGCCGCGGGCGACGGGCAGCAGCAGATGCGTGGTTTCGCGCAGGCGCAGCAGCAGTTCCTCATGCGCCTCGGCCAGATCGAGCCAGTCGAGATCGTGACGCGGCGTCATCACGCTGCGCACCGTGCGGTCGCCAAGCTTCATCACGGCCGCGATCATCAGGCGTTCGGCCGGCTCGACCGTGCCGGCGGATTCCGCTTCGGCCACCAGATGCTTGATCTCTTCTTCTGTCACCGCATCCGTGTCCGTCCTGCCGCCGCCGATCAGGCGCAGCAGAAGCTGCGACGAGACATCGAGCAGCGAGACCAGCGGAGAGAACAGCTTGCCGATCAGGTTGAGCACCGGCGCCATCGCTGCAGCGATGGCTTCGGGATTCTTCAGTGCCAGCTGCTTGGGCACCAGTTCGCCGACGATCAGCGACAGATAGGTCACGGCGCCGACCACCAGGCCGAAAGCGGCCGGATCGGCGATGGTGCGATCAATGGCAAAGTTGTCGGCCAGCCAGACGGTGAGGCGCTCGGCCAGCGTCGCGCCCGAATAGGCGCCGGCGAAAATGCCGACCAGCGTGATGCCGATCTGCACGGCGGACAGGAAGCGGCCGGGTTCGGCGGCCAGCTTCAGCGCCAGCTTCGCCCCGGCGGCGATGCGCTTCTTCTTGCGCGCCATCGCTTCCAGGCGGGCGCGCCGCGCCGAGACGACGGCCAGCTCCGACATGGCGAGCAGGCCGTTCACCAGGATCAGCGCCACGATCAGCAGCAGTTCAAGCGCGAGCGACATGACGGCCCTGACGATGGCGATATGGGAATTTTATGGAGGCGGCAGGGGCAGCAGGAAAAACGCTGCGGCGGCCGGCTTGGGGCGTGATGCCCGCGCTAGGTCGGTCTGGCATAGCGCGGGCACTATAAGGGATGCCGTTCCCGGCCGCTAGGCCCGCATCCCCACCCGAAATCTGTGAAAGCCGTAACAGATATTAATGCGTTGCCGTTAATGCGTTGTGCGGGTCGTGCGCTTGCGGCGCGGCGCGGCGGGCGGCTTCGGCGGCTGACCGAAGGCCAGCAGCTCGGCACGCTTCTGTTCGGCCTCGGCCGCTGCCTCGCGCTGTGCTTCGGTCTCTTCGCCCTGCTGCTGTGCGGCCTCACGCGCCAGGCGCATGGCGCGCAGCTGTTCCATGCGGTCGGCGGTGGCCTTCGCCGCTTTCTCACGTTCCTTGTGTACCTGTTCAGCCTGCTTCTGCTGGGCGGTCAGGCGTTCAAATCGTTCTTCGGCGCGCGCACGCGCTGCATCGCTGGTCGTGCGAGTGGGCATAATCTCTCCTGGGATTGCGTCAGCCTGCGGCATAAAAGCGTCGCGCTGACGGGATAGGGCGCAAGTCTGCGCGAGTTCAGTGTTAACGCAGCAGAGCGGTAAATGTTCCCGTCCGCAAGCCCTAACGGCCCAGCATGCCCTGCCAGATGTCACGCAGGCCGGCAGTGCTGAATGGCGGGCGTTCCGCCAGCATATCAGGTTCTCCCTGTACGCGGCTATTGGCATCGACACGGAATCGCAGACCCCAGAAGCCCAGCACGCTGTCGCCCGGCATGCCATAGCGGTAATCACGCGCCTCCAGCAGCACACCCCCCGGATTGTCCGCGGACGGATCGGGCTTCTGTGTCCAGTGCACGCGGCCATCGGCGAACCAGCGGAAGATGCGTGCGTCAGCCGTGGCCTGCGCGGCCGCCATCGGCGCCGAGGTATCGGGGCGCGGAATGCGCTGCCACGCGATCGGCGCGTCACGGAACGGCGACGCAAAGCCGACGAGGATCTCGTCGGGCAGATCGGCGACGAGGCGGCGCCACCAGGGCTGGAAGATCACCGGATAGGCATCGACGCGCGCCGCGGCCGCCGCCACCGGAGTCAGGCTGCGCAGCTCTTCGCGCGCGCGATCTTCCATATGCCGGCCGATGCCCCAGGCCATCGTCGTGTAAAGCCCGATATAGACCAGCGCGAACTGCGCCGCGCGCTGCGCGGTTTGCGCGTGTCGACGCGTCACCAGCGCGAAGAGGAACACGGCCAGCAGCGGCAGCGTGTAGACCGGATCAATGATCGGCATCGCATTGATGGCGAACCGCGCGCTGCTGAACGGCGCCAGCAGCTGCGTGCCGTAGGACGTGAAGAGATCGATCAGCGGATGGGTGACGGCCGAGAGCGCACCGAGCCACATCCAGCTGCGCCGCCGGTCCTTGTCTTCCGTCGCATCGGCAGGCGCGCGTCGCAGCTTCTCGGCGCGCCAGATCGCCCAGCCGACTGCGGCGCCATAGAGCAGCGTGGCCGGAAAGGAATGGCTGACGGCGCGATGATGCAGCCATACATCGGTGATGCTCGCGTTGCCGAACAGCCGGCCCAGCACATCGAGATCGGGCAGGGTGCCGATCAGCCCGCCGGCGGCAACGGCGCGGCGGCCAAGTTTGTCGCGGAAGCCCGCTGCGGCCACCACGCCGCCGAACAGCAGTTGCGTCACGCTATCCATGCGGCGGCACTGCAGGCTGGGGACTTACGGACATCGGGCAGACTGCTCCTCGGCATAGCGGCCCATATTGATGGTGAGAACCTTCATCTTCCAGTACCGGCGGTCGCTGGATGGATATTTCTGCGGCGCTGCATCATACGCCTTGCGGCTGACCTGCAGCTCCAGTCCGAACCACACCGTGCCGCGGCCGATACTGATGCCGCGCCAGTTGGCCCAGAGCCCGCCCGGCGTCTGGCACAGCACCACCGCCATCACGTAAGGATCGAAGACCTCGTCGAACCGCGCCATGGCCGCCTGCGCGGTTTTGCTGTCCAGCTTGCCGTCGCGATACACATGCAGGCCCTTCGCCAGCATGCCGGCAATCGCCAGCCGGTCATTCGCTTTCAAAGCCGTCTGCAATCCGTTCAGGAAAGCGTAAGCCTCGTCATCATTGTCGATACCCGCCACCGAGAAGTTGCCCGCCATGGCCGGCATGCCGGACAGCGACAGCAGAAGCAGGCTGACGCAGGCAAAGAAGAAGCGGCGGGTCATGCCCTACCTCTTCCGGAACACGACAGTGAGATTGTTGGCCGGCATCTCGTGAGTGGCGGCGCGTGCGAAGCCAGTCCGCTCTGCCAGCGGCGTCACTTCCGTATCGAGGCAGCGCACGCCCCAGGCCGGATTCCGCGCCTTCAGGAATTCTGCATCGAATTTTTCATTCGATGGGGCTGTATGCGCGCCGTTGCGTTTGAACGGACCGTAGAGCATGAGCGCCGCCCCGGCCGGGAGTATGCGCGCCGCGCCGGCGAACAAACCCTCGGCCGCAGACCACGGCGCGATATGAATCATGTTACAGCACAGGATCGCGTCGACCCGCGACACCGGCCATGAGTCTTGCGTCACATCGATCTGCAAGGCAGGACGGATATTCGACGCCCCGCTGTCGGCGGCATGCGCGTCGATCGAGGGCAAGGCCTCGGCCTCGTAATCGCTCGGCTGCCAGATCAGGGATTGAAGCTGCGGCGCCATCCAGGCGGCATGCTCGCCGCTGCCGCTGGCAATTTCTAACAGGACGCCCGCCTTCGGCGCTTCCTGCCGCAGCACCGCGAGAATGGCCTCGCGGTTGCGCAGGGTCGCGGGCATATGGCGACGGGGATCGGGCGTGGCGGACATGGCCGGCAGCTTATGGGCCGTGGCCGCCGTCACACAATACGCAGACCACCCCAGAGCATTATTGACGGCCCCGTACCCTTGGGCTTTAATCGCCCCATGACCCACGCGGCCACCTTCTATTATTGGTTTACGACCACCCATAAGGGCGGCGCGCTGGTTATTGTCTGAACCACTGCAGCCGCCAGGTCGGCGGCTTGCATGTTCACAAAAGGTCTCCGGCCAAACGGCCAACTCAAGAGAGACCTGTCATGACGATCCAAACCATCATTGAATCCGTGAAAACCGCGACCGGCGCGCTTGTGCCGGCCGATCTGGTGCAGTCCGACCTGCCGCGCGCGTTGCGCCTGCAGAAATCGCATCTCGCCGAGGGCGTATCGCTGTCGGAACTGCTGGTGCTGGGCGGCCTGGCCGTCAACCGCGACGATGCCCGGCGTCTGATCGCCCGCGAAGAGGTGCGTATCGAGGGCCGCGTCATCGACAATGCGATGGAACGCGTGCGCCTCACCGAGGGCGCGCTGCGGCTGACTGCTGCAGGTGACCAGATTCTGTTACAGGCGGTGTGAACCGCGCTTAATCCGGTTCGCTGGGAATGACGCCAGCCGCCAGGGGCTTTTCGCGCAACGATGCTGCGGCGACCGACTTGCGCGCGGCCTTGGGCTTGGCGACGGGTGCGATCTCAGCCTGGGCTGCTTCATGCGCGATGCGCAGGGCGCGCAGACGCTCGATCTTGGCGGCGCTGGCGGCACGCGCCTCGGTCTGGAATTTCTCCGCCTCGGCGGCCTGCCGCTCCAGCAGACGGGTCTTTTCCTGGCGCATGGCGGCGCGCTGCAGCGCCTCGGCTGCGGACGAACTGGATGACATGGGGACGGCTCTCCTGCGGTGCGCAACGGAAAAGGCGCAGCGGGCCGCGGGGGCACCATAGAGCATTCCGCCCCAAAAAGGGGATTTATCTCGTCCGGCACGCAAGAATCCGCGCCAAAAATCGCAGTTTTTGCCCTGTTATTCCACTGAAGCGCCGGTTTCTTTCACCACCTTGGTCCATTTGTCGATCTCGGCGGAGATGAACTGCGCGTATTTGTCCGGTGAGCCGCCACCGCGCACATAGCCGCCGGCCGCATAGCGCTCCTTGATCTGCGGATCGTCCAGCGTGGCATTGATCGCCTTGTTGAGCGCCGTGACGATGTCGCCCGACAGGCCGGCCGGACCCGACAGCCCCATCCAGCCGATCGCCGAGAAGCCCGGGAAGCCGGATTCGGCAATCGTGGGCGCATCCGGATAGAGCGGATTGCGCTCCGGGCTGGTCACCGCCAGGACTTTCAGCTTGCCCGCCTTCACATGCTGCAGCGGGATATCGACATTGATCATCACCGAATTGACCTGGCCGCCCAGCACGTCCGTGATCGCCGGCGCGGCGCCACGGTATGGCACATGCTGCAGCTTGATGCCGGCGGTATGCTGCAGCATCGCCATGGCCAGATGGCCCGACGAACCGCTGCCCGGGCTGGCGCAGGCCACGGCATCGGGCTTGGATTTCGCCAGCGCGACATAGTCCTTGAAGCTTTGCGCCGGGAAATCGGCCGAGACCAGCAGGGCATTGGCGATCGCGCCCATCTGGCCGATATGCACGAAATCCTTGCGCGAGTCATAGGGCATCTGCGCATAGAGGCCGTGGTTCATCGCATTCTGGCCGTTGCCCGAGAGCAGCAGCGTATAGCCGTCAGGCGCGGCGCGCGCCACGGCATTGGCGCCGATATTGCCATTGGCGCCGGCGCGGTTCTCGACCACGAAAGGCTTGCCGAAGCTCTGCGAAAACACCTGCGCGAACATGCGCGCGATCACGTCGTTGCTGCCGCCGGCCGGAAACGGCACGACGATGGTGACCGGGCGTTCGGGCCAGGCGGCGAAAGCCGGCCGCGCAATGCTGAGCGCGGCGCCGGTGGCGGCAAGGCCAGCGACGAACTGGCGGCGATTGATGGTCATCATGGTTTCCTCCGTTGATTTTCTTATCAGGCTTTCACGTGCCAGGTCTGGGTGATCCAGGGTTCGAGCTTTGCCGGATCGAGATCGAGGCCGGTGCCCGGTGCCTCCGGGACGCTCATATGTCCGTCCGGCTCGACGCCCATCTTCCCCGCCACATGCAGCAGCGGATTGTTGGTCGCGTCGATTTCCACATACGGATACGGCGCCGGCCCGCCGCCACGTTTCGCCGGCAGCAAGGCCGCGGCCTGCAGGGCCGCACGCTGGTTGACGATGGTGCCGAAGACATGCGGCATCACCGGCAGGTCGTAGGCTTCCGCCAGCGCCGCGATCTTCATGAAGCCGGTATAGCCGCCGCAGACGGTGAGATCGGGCTGCAGCACCGAGAAGGTTTTGGCGCTTAGGAAATCGCGGAAGGCAGCCAAGCTGCCGAGCGCCTCGCCGCCGGCGATCGCCACCGGAACAGAAGCAGCGACTGTCTGGTAGCCGCCGATATCGTCGGGCAGCACCGGCTCCTCGATCCACAGCAGATCGGCCTCTTCCATATGTCTGGCCGAGGCAATCGCGGCGCGCGCCGCATAGCCCTGGTTGATATCCACCATGAGGGCCAGATCTTCGCCGATCTGCCGGCGCAAAGCCGTCGCCATGCGGCCGTCGGCGCGCGGATCGACGCCGGCACGCGGCTTTATCGCGCGAAAACCCTGCTTGAGATACGCATCGACCTCGGTGGCGTAATGGCCATAGGGAGACGCGCCTTCGGCGATGAAGGGCCCGCTGGCATAGGCGAAGACGCGCTCGCGCAGACGGCCGCCCAGCATGGCCGCCACGCTGCGGCCCTGTATCCTGGCGGCGGCGTCATGCAGCGCCATGTCGATCGCCGAGATCGCCATCATGGCGACGCCGCGCCGGTCATAGCCGACAGTGCCGACCAGCCGGTCCCAGATGCGGCCGTAATCGAACACGGATTCGTTCAGCACCAGCGGCGCCATGCGCGCCTGGATCAGCGCAGCCGCAGCATGCGGCGAGGAAAACACCTCGCCCCAGCCGGTCGTGCCGTCTTCGAGTGTCACTTCCAGTAACAGGAAATCGCGCCGCCGGATGAAGGTGCGCGCATTGCCGATGGCGGGGCTGGGCGAGAACCCGGCATGGAATCCCCGCAATTCGATGACCTTCAAAACGCGTTACCTCCGAAACACTCTTATTTTGGTCCCATTGTCGCCGCCCCGGTCATATGTTCAAATGCTGAATTCTTCTGACTTCATGTTCTGGAGTTATGTATGGCCCAGCCGCTGTTCAGCCTGCGCGAACTGGATGTCTTCCGACGCGTGATGGAGCTCGGCTCGATCACGGCGGCAGCCCACTCGCTCCGCATCTCGCAGCCGGCCGCCAGCCGGCTGATCCAGCAGGCCGAGGCACGGCTCGGCTTTCCGCTGTTCCTGCGGCAGAAAAAACGCATCGCCCCCACCTCCGAGGCGCAGGCGCTGTTCCCCGAGGCCATCGGTGCGTTTGCAGCTTTGGATTCCGTGCAGCGTTTTGCCGCCGAGCTGAAAGCCGGTCTGTCCGGCCGCCTGACCATCGCGGCGATCCCGGCTTTGGCCAATGCACTGGTGCCAACGGCCGTGCAGCAGTTTCGTGCCGCGCATGCCGGCGTGGCGGTTAAGGTGCTGGCGGTCAGCGCGCATGATTGCGGCACCCTGGTCAGCGACCAGCGCGCCGATATCGGCTTGATCATCGGTCCGATGACGAATGCCGGCGTGGTGATGGACGAACTCTGCTCATCGGAGATCGGCTGCGTGCTGCCGGCACGTCATGCGCTGGCGAAGAAAAAGGAGCTGCGCCCCGCCGACCTGCGCGACCAGCCGCTGATCGGCCTCAGCCCGCATCTGCCGCTCGGCCTTCAGGTCGGCCGCACCTTTGCCGAAGCGAATATTCCGCTGCGGCTGGCCATGGAGGTGACTCAGTCGACCATCGCGCTCGGCCTGGTGCGCGCCAGGGCCGGCATCGCGCTGCTGGACGGCTTCGCCTTCCATGGCCCGCTCTCGACGGGCCTGACCTTCCGGCCACTGAAGCCCGCGAGCAGCAGCACCGCACGCATCCTGTTGCCGCGGCATCGCCCGGCCGGACGGCCGGCGCAGGAATTCTCCGCCTATCTGCAGGCGGCGGCGGAAGAGCGTGGCTGGGTGTAGGGCCGAACCGCCTTGATCAGGTGGCCGGCACGGTCAGCATCTGGGCGCAGGCACTCGCCACGCCCGGTTCAGCGCTGTCGCGACCCGGCATGACGGCATATTTCTCGGACAGGGCGCGACGGGATGCCCAGTCCAGTGTGGTGGCATCAGGAATGTCGCCACCTGCGTTATAGGCGCAGATCATCGCCTGCTGGTGAATGGCGCTGTCCGCGCTCTGGCGCGCAGCGGTGCTGCGCGTCACCTGCCATCCCATTGCATTGGACAGCAACGGGCCGGCGATGAGGCCCATGGCCAGCATCAGAACAGGCAGCTTCACACGGTCCCAGCCGTCCGAAATGCGATCCTGGAAACTGGGCGTTCGTTCGAGTGTCGTGGGCATGATGGAAATCCTCCGTGCAGATGGGACAGTGTTCGGGGAAATCAGGACGCGATGGATGTCTGGCCCGACCTGCCGACAGACGACGATGGCAGGTCAGGGCGGGACGTCTTACGGCCGCGCGGTCTGCTGGGCGGGGGCCGTCTTCTTGTCGTCCTGGTCGGTCTTCTCGTTCGGCTTGTCCTGACCCGGCTGCTTCTGATCGGCCTTCTGATCGGGGGTCTGCGGGCCGGCTTGGGTCTGCGCCTGGTCGGCCTGCTTGCCGTCGGCGATGCGCTGATCGACCGCGGCGAGCTTGTTCTGGGCTTGTGTCATGCAATGCCACACTTTCTATCGGCAAGAATTTGCCATGACACTGATATGGGGATTACTTTGGTTTATTCCATTTATATATAATATAAATCCTTGTTTTTCTTAGGTTTATTGCCAGTTATATTTATCAACGCCATGTAATCGCTGATTCAATATTTATTATTTATTCCAACTTTCGGGTATGAATACTTCTTAGTGACGGTGCGCTGCGTTGAATACGCAAATCCCGGGCGCAGTCACCGCTGCTCGGTCGGCTATGGCGGGAATCCGCGTTTTTATTGCATGCTGATGCGGTATCGCCGCTTCTCGGCCTGGAATTCCGTATGAGCCCCCATCGTCAGAGCGCCACGCAGCAGATCACTGTTGGCCGCGCCCTGCTCGCAGCCGAGGCCGCCGGCAGCGGCGATCCCGTCGTCTTCCTGCATGCCGCGGTCTGCGACAGCCGCATGTGGCGCGCGCAGATGCAGGCCGTCAGTCCAACCCATCGCGCCATCACCTATGACCGGCGTGGCTTCGGTCTCACCACGGCAGAACCGGAAGACCATTCCGCCGTCGCCGACCTGATCGCCGTGCTCGATGCGGTGGGCAACGGCACCCCTGCCGTCCTTGTCGCCTGTTCGCAGGGCGGCCGCATCGCGCTAGATGCGGCTTTGCTGCATCCAGATCGCATCCGCGCGCTGGTGCTGATCTCGCCGTCAGTGTCCGGCGCACCCGATCCGGTCTTCGCACCCGAAATCCAGACTCTGGTGGACCGGCAGAAGCAGGCGGAAGCAGCAAACGATCTCGATGCGCTGAACGCGATCAAGGCGCATCTGTGGCTCGACGGGCCCCTGCAATCCGAAGGGCGCGTTGCAGGACCGGCACGCGATCTGTTTCTCGACATGAATGGCATCGCGTTACGCATGCCGCCGGTGGGCGCGAATACCGACAGCATCACCGCCTATGACCGTCTGGCCAAGATCGCCGCGCCGACACTGGTGCTCTGCGGCGACATGGACTTCCCGCATATTTTCGAGCGGTCGCGCCATCTGGCGGCGACGATGCCCGATGCTAGTTTCCAGCCGTTGCCCGAGGCGGCGCATCTGCCCAGCCTGGAGCAGCCCGAGACCGTGACGCAGCTGCTGACCGATTTCCTTAAGCGCCTGCGCTGACGGCGGACAATAAATTTCCCGGATTACCGCAAAATTATTGTGAACTTGAGTGAGATTCGAGCCAGACCGGCCCGGATCCGGGCAAACAGATGCCGGATAAGCCCTGACAGGTCCTTGTTTTGCCGGGGACGGAGTTTGTATCGTTCCCGGCCGGCGATTTCATAAGCCGGCCAATAGATTCTAGGGAAGGAAACCAGGGCGTTGTCGTCTGCCGCCGCTATCACTCTGTCTGCGCCGTCGCCGGCCGCCACCTCTGCTGCGCCGGCTGTGGCGTTGCACGATCTCGCCATCACCTTCCAGCTCAAAAACGGTGAACAGCATAAGGCCGTATCCAATATCGACCTCAGCGTGGCGCCCGGCGAATTCGTCGCCATCGTCGGCCCCACTGGCTGCGGCAAGTCGACGTTGCTCAATGCCGCCGCCGGGCTGCTCAAGCCCTCGGCCGGCAGCGTGCAGATCCAGGGCGAGGCGCTGTCCGGCCTGAATGCGAAAGCCGGCTACCTGTTCCAGGCCGATGCGCTGATGCCGTGGAAGACCGCGATCGACAATGTTGCCGTGGCTTTAGAGCCGCAGGGCGTGCCGCGCGCCGAGGCGCTGCTGCGCGCCAAGGACTGGCTTGGCCGCGTCGGCCTGAAAAGTTTCGCGCAGCGCTATCCGCATATGCTGTCCGGCGGCCAGAAAAAGCGCGTGGCCCTGGCGCAGATGCTGATCCGCGATCCGCAGATCCTTCTCATGGACGAACCCTTCGGTCCGCTGGATGCGCAGACGCGCCAGATCATGGGCAATCTCCTGCTCGATCTCTGGGCCGCCGACAAGAAAGCCGTCATGTTCGTGACGCATGATCTGGAAGAGGCGATCGCGCTGGCCGACCGCGTCGTGGTGATGTCGGCTGGTCCTGCCGCGCGCATCGTCGGCGATTTCAGGATTCCGCTCGGCCGTCCGCGCGACATCGCCGAAATCCGCACCGAGGCCGCCTTCCACGACATCCACAAATCGATCTGGGCCAGCCTTCGTGGCGAGGTGCAGAAGGCCTATGCGCAGGAAGAGGCGCTGGCGCAGAAGGAAGACGGCAAATGAACCGCGTTACCCTGATCACCCTGCAGGTGCTGGCCGGCTTTGCCTTCCTGCTGGTCTGGCATCTGCTGACCACCGTGCCGATGGCCAACGGCAAGCCGCTGTTTGCGCCCTTCTTCTTCTCGACGCCGCTGGACGTGCTGGCGCGCACCTGGAAGGACATCACCGGCGGCGAACTCTGGCGCCATATCGGCATCACGCTGTTGGAAACCATGCTGGCCTTCGTGATCGGCGCGGGCGGCGGGATTATCGTGGGCTTCGCCTTCGCCCGCCGCGAGCTGCTAGCCGCCGTCTTCGATCCTTATGTCAAGGCGGCGAATGCCCTGCCCCGCGTGGTGCTGGCGCCGATCTTCGCGCTGTGGTTCGGCCTTGGCATCTGGTCGAAGGTGGCGCTGGGCTTCAGCCTTGTCTTCTTCATCGTCTTCTTCAACGTCTACCAGGGCGTCAAGGAAGTCAGCCCCACCGTGCTGTCGAATGCGCGCATGCTGGGCATGAACGAACGCCAGCTGCTGCGCCATGTCTACTGGCCGGCGGCGCTGACCTGGATGTTCTCGTCCCTGCACACAAGCGTCGGCTTCGCGCTGGTCGGCGCGGTGGTGGGTGAATATCTCGGCTCGTCGGCGGGCTTGGGCTACAAGATCCACGAAGCCGAAAGCGTGTTCGACGTCACCGGGGTGTTTTCCGGCATGCTGATCCTGACGATCTTCGTGATCGTCATCGACACAATTGTTACGGCGATTGAAAACCGGCTGCTGGTCTGGCGGCCCGACACGGCGGCGAAGACCGCCTGAGATAATCCCCAAAAAGAAACACCAGGAGGAAACAGAGAATGAAGATGAAGATCGCACTCGCCGCGCTGACCGCGCTGGGACTCTTCGCTGGCGCAGCCAATGCGCAGGTCGAGAAGCCGAAGCTGGAACTCGGCGTCGGCGGCAAGCCGCTGCTGTATTACCTGCCGCTGACCATTGCCGAGACCAAGGGCTACTTCAAGGCCGAAGGGCTGGACGTCACCATCAACGACTTCGGCGGCGGCGCCAAGTCGCTGCAGGCGATCCAGGGCGGCAGCGTCGATGTCGTCACCGGCGCCTATGAACACACCATCCGCATGCAGGTGAAGAACGAGCCGCTGATCGCCGTGCTCGAACTCGGCCGCTTCCCCGGCATCGTGCTGATGGTGAAGAACAGCCTGAAGGACAAGGTGAAGACTCCGGCCGACCTGAAAGGCCTGAAGATCGGCGTCACCGCGCCGGGCAGCTCGACCAACTTCTTCGCCAACTACCTGATCGCCAAGGCCGGCGGCAATCCGAAGGACACCGCCTATATCGGTGTCGGCGGCGGCGCCGGTGCAGTGGCGGCGATGATGAAGGGCGAGATCGACGGCATGTCGAACCTCGATCCGGTCATCTCCAAGATCGAGGCCGAGAAGCTGGGCTATGTGCTGGCCGACAGCCGCACCGAAGCCGGCACCAAGGCGATCTTCGGCGGCTCCAACCCGGCCGCCGTGCTCTACCTGAAGCCCGACTTCGTCGAGAAGAACCCGAAGACGACCCAGGCGCTGGTCAACGCGCTGTACAAGGCGCTCGACTTCATCGCCAAGGCCACGCCGGACGACATCGCCGGCGCCGTGCCCGAGGCCTATTACCTCGGCGACAAGCCGCTGTACCTGCAGGCGGTGAAGGCGTCGATGGAGACCTATTCGCGCACCGGCATCATCTCGGAAGATGGCATGAAGAGCGCCCATGACATGCTCAAGCAGTTCGACCCCGAGATCGCCTCGGCCAATGTCGACCTGTCGAAGACCTTCACTGACCGCTTCGTGAAGGCGGTGAAGAAGTAATAGTCGAAAACGCGCGAAGATTTCGCGCGGCAGTTGCGATCGGGGCGGCCGGATTGAAAATCCGGCCGCCCTCTGCATATCCAGAGCGCCCTTTCACATTTGCAGACTCGCGGTTTTCCGCCGCAGGCGTATCATCCGGCCCATGATCGACCAGGGCGCTTTCCTCGACCGGCTGCCGCATCCGCTGTCGCCGCGCAGCCGGCAGTTCTTAAGCCTGTGGCAGCAATGGCGCGGCAGCCGCCGCCTGCCCGAGCGCGGCGATATCGACTGGGCCGGGCTGGGCGAGCTGCGCGAGCATGCCATGCTGGTGGATGCGCGCGGCCATGACATGGTGCATGTCACCTATGCCGGCGCGCGGCTTGCGCAATACTGCGGCTTCGATCCCACCGGCTACAACTATCTCGACTTTACCATGGCGGAAAACCGCTCCTGGCGCGCGCATCTCACCCTGGCGCAACTCGCCCAGCCCTGCGGCTACCTGCTGTATTACACCCTGCGCTTCGGTGATGGCCGCGTGCTGCCGCTGGAATGCACGGGTGTGCCGCTCAATCGCGACGGCCGCGACGAGCCGACACTGATCCTGTCCTGCGCCGTGCCGCTCGCCCGCATGGAGCCGATCGGCCCGGCCGATCCGGACAGCTACCTGATCGGCGAGGGCATGCGCTTCCTCGATATCGGTTTCGGCCTGCCGAAAATGGTGCCGGCCGCAATCCAGGATGGCGCGCCGCTGCAATAGGACGGTATAGTTACCGGTATCATGGTCGACACTGACGATTTCATTGCCACCCTGCCCACGCCGCTGTCGCCGCGCGCGAAGCAGTTCTTCCGCGTCTGGCATGGCTGGCGCGGTGTGCGCCGCCTGCCTGAACGGCGCGACATGGAGCTGGACGATCTGGGCGAGATGGCGACCACCTGCCTGCTGCTGGATATCCGCAGCCCCGACCGCATCCTGATGGACCAGGTCGGCGTGCAGATCATCGCCAAGCTCGGCATCGACCTGAACGGGATGAACTACCTCGACCTGACGTCGAAAGAGAACCGCGTCTGGCGCTCGCATCTCACCATCGCGCAGGCGGCCCAGCCCTGCGGCGTGGTGATCTATTACTGGCTGCGTTTCCCGGACGGCAACGTGCTGCCTGTGGAATTCTGCGGCGCGCCGCTGACCGAGAATGGCGCGAAGGATTCCAATCTGATCCTGTGCTGCGCCACCGGACTGATCGACCCTGTCGTCTATCGCGGCGAGCCGGTCGATCCGGATTCGTATGAAGAAGGCGAAGGCATGCGCTTCATCGATATCGGCTTCGGCGTGCCGCCGCTGGTGCCATCCGAACGCCAGGACGCCCGGCCGGTACAATAAGGCCCGGTGCAGTAAACGAGGGCCTAGCCCTCGATCTCCTCGCGCAGCATTTCCAGTTCCAGCCACTGTTCCTCGGCCTTGGCCAGATCGGCGCCGGCTTTTTCCAGCGCATCGGTGGCAGCCCGGAATTTCGCCGGGCTTTTGCTGAACAGCTGCGGGTCATGCAGGATGCGCTGTTGCTTGGCGATCTCGTCCTGTAAACTCGCCATCGTCTTCGGCAACGTCTCCAGCGCGTGCTTCTCCTTGAAGCTGAGCTTGCGCTTGGACGCCGCGCGCGGCGCGGCGCCTTCGCTTTTCTCGGCGGACTCTTTCGCAACCGCTTTCGCGGCGGCTTTCGCCTCCACGCCGGCGCCACGCTGGGCCACCATGTCGGAATAGCCGCCGGCATAGACCTGCCAGCGCCCCTCGCCCTCGAAACCCAGCACCGACGTGCAGACGCGGTCGAGGAAATCGCGGTCATGGCTGACCAGCAGCACCGTGCCGGGATAATCGGCCAGCATCTCTTGTAAAAGATCCAGTGTTTCCAGATCCAGATCGTTGGTCGGTTCGTCGAGCACCAGCACGTTGGAGGGCTTCGACAGCGCGCGCGCCAGCATCAGCCGGCCGCGTTCGCCGCCCGACAGCACGCGCAGCGGCGAGCGCGCCTGTTCCGGCGTGAACAGGAAATCCTTCATGTAGCTCATCACATGGCGCGGCTGGCCATTGATGGTGACCTTGTCGCTGCCGCCGGCCAGCGCATATTGCAGCGTCATTTCCGGATCGAGCGACTCGCGCTTCTGGTCCAGCTTGACCAGGGCGATATTGTCGCCAAGCCGCACGCTGCCGGAATCCGCCTCCAGCTTGCCGGTCAGCACATTGAGCAGCGTGGTCTTGCCGGCGCCGTTCGGCCCGATGATGCCAAGCCGCTCGCCGCGCTGCACCTTCACCGACACGTCCTGCAGCACGGTCAGGTCGCCATAGGCCTTGTTCACGCCCTTCAGCTCGGCGATCAGCTTCGACGAGGTCTCGGCCTCCGATACGTTCAGCGTGACATTGCCGGTCACCTTGCGCTGCTCGCGGCGCTCGGTCTTCAGATCCTGCAGGGCGCGCATGCGGCCCATGTTGCGCTTGCGCCGGCCCGACACGCCATGCCGCACCCAGTCGAGTTCGGCGACGATCTTGCGGTCCAGCTTGTGGCGCTCGGTCTCTTCCTGCTCCAGCAGCTGGTCGCGCCAGTCCTCGAACGCCGCGAAGCTCTGTTCCAGCCGGCGCGTGGCGCCGCGGTCGAGCCAGATCGTGGCGCGCGACAGATTGGCGAGGAAGCGGCGGTCATGGCTGATCAGCACCATGGCCGAACGCATGGATTTCAATTCACCTTCCAGCCATTCGATGGCCGGCAGATCGAGATGGTTGGTCGGCTCGTCCAGCAGCAGGATATCGGGCGACGGCGCCAGCGTGCGCGCCAGGGCCGCGCGGCGCGCCTCGCCCCCCGAGAGCCTTGCGGGATCTTCGGTGCCGTCGAGGCCGAGCGCACCGAGCAGCGACAGCGCGCGATAATGGTCATCACCCGGATTGAGCCCGTCCTCGACGTAAGACAGCACATCCTTGAAGCCGCTGAGGTCGGGTTCCTGCGGCAGGTAGCGCATGGTGACGCCGGTCTGCATCACGCGGTCGCCGCGATCGGCCTGCACCATGCCGGCGACGATCTTCAGCAGCGTCGACTTGCCGGATCCGTTGCGGCCGACCAGGCAGAGCCGGTCGCCGGCGGTGACCGACAGGTCGGCGCCCTCCAGCAGCGGCGTGCCGCCGAAGGTGAGATGGATGTCGCGAAGCGTCAGAAGGGGGGGAGCCATGGCGGAGGATGTAGCAACCCTGCCCCGGCGGCGGAAGGGCCGGAGCAAGATATTGAGACAGAACGGGAAATTCTATTATTGACTGATCGTTCCGGAATAATTACAAAGACGCCATGGCCCGCCCGAAAGCCTTCGACACGCAAGCCGCGCTGACCCGCGCGATGGAGCTGTTCTGGGAACAGGGCTATGCCGCCACCTCGATGGAGCAGCTGACCGGCGTGATGGGCATCTCGCGCCAGAGCCTCTACGACACCTTCGGTGACAAGCACCGCCTGTTCCTCGCCGCCATGGACGCCTATTGCGCCATGCTGGAAGCCGCGATGCTCGGACCGCTCGTGGCGCCCGATGCGGGTCTGCAGGCACTGCACGACACGGCGATGGGCATCGTCGATTTCCTGATCCAGTTTCCCAAACGCCGCGCCTGCCTGATGGCCAACACCACGCTGGAACTGGCGCCGCATGATGCGGTCGTCGCCGTGAAAGTGCGCCGGCATATGGCCAATATGGAAGCCGCCTTCCGTCATGCGCTGGTCAATGCCAGGGCGCGCGGCGAGATCGCGGCCGCCGCCGATGTGGATGCGCTGGCGCGCTATCTCGTCGGCATGGCGCATGGCTTGATGGTGATGGCGAAAAGCGGCGCCAGCCGCGAGATGCTGACCGAAATGGTGGCCACCAGCGCCGCCGCCTTGCAGCCCACGATATCCGTCGCAGCCTGACAACAAAGGGGAAGACCACATGACCACCGACATCACCATGCTGATCGCCAGCGCGGTTCTCACCGTCGCGCTCGCCCTGCCCTATTCGACCGGCTTCATGCTGACCCGCGGCCTCTATGTGATGGCCGGCAACCGCGAGGATTTCCCGCCCGGCACCGGCTGGATCGGCCGCGCCCATCGTGCCCATCTGAACATGGTGGAGAACATGGTGCCGTTCGCAGCCCTGGTGCTGGCGGCCGCCGTCAGCGGCAAGGCCGATGCCTGGACCGCGCTGGGCGCGCAGGTCTTCTTCTATGCCCGCATCGTCCATGCCGTCGTCTACATCATCGGCGTGCCGTGGCTGCGCACGCTGGCCTGGGTCGGCGGCGTCGCCGGCATGGCCATGGTGCTCTACGGCATCGTCACGCCGTAATGCTGGAGACGATTGGCAACACGCGGCTGGTGCCGCTCCGGCATCTGGTGCCGGAGCGGAGCGCCCGCGTGCTGCTGAAACTCGAATACGAAAATCCCACCGGCAGCATGAAAGACCGCATGGCGCTGGCCATGGTGGAGGCTGCCGAACGCGACGGAAGACTGAAACCGGGCGGCGCGGTGGTGGAATATACCGGCGGCAGCACCGGCGTTTCGCTCAGCTATGTCTGCGCCGCGAAACGCATTCCGCTGGAACTGGTGACCTCCGAGGTCTTCAGCCGTGAGAAGCGCGACCATATGGCGGCGCTGGGCGCGAAGCTTACCCTGGTCCCCAGCCCGACCGGCGGCACGACCAAAGAACTGACGCTGGAAATGATCGCGACGGCCGGACGCATCGCCGCGCAGATCCCTGGCAGCTACTGGACCGACCAGTTCAACAATGCCGATGTCCTGCCCGGTTACGCGCAACTCGCGGATGAAATCTGGAGTCAGAGCGAGAGCAAGGTCGACGCCTTCGTGCAGATGGTCGGCACAGCCGGCAGCATCCACGGCATCTCCCGGCGTCTTCGTGCCTTGAATTCCGCATTGCATGTGACCGCCGTCGAACCGGCGGAATCCCCGGTGCTGTCAGGGGGTGCGAGCGGCAGTCACAAGATCGAGGGGACAGGGCCAGGGTTCATTCCGCCGCTATGGCGCAGCGATCTCGCCGATGCGATCCATCCGGTCTCTACCCATGATGCCATGGCGATGGCGCGGCGGCTGGCACGCGAGGAAGGCATATTCGCCGGCACGTCGACCGGCGGCAATGTGCTGGCGGCGCTGGACCTGGCGCAGAAACTCGGGCCGGGCAAAACGGTCGTGGCGCTCGCCGTCGACAGCGGCATGAAATATCTCAGCACGCCGCTCTACGGGACCGCAGCCTAGTCGAGCCAATCTTCAGTCGAGTTTGACCCGGCAGGTCTTGCCGAACAGGATCGAGGCATTCTTGGCCGGCACGGAGTTGGTGCAGCGCGAGCGGCCGGTATTGGTCTCGATGATCTCGACCAGGATGCCCTCGGGCTTGCGCGGCACATGGCAGTCGCGGTCGCCCGGCATCAGCCGCGGCCGGTAATAGGTCGGCGGATTGCCGCCAGCCTTGATGTCGATCGGCACGGTGCCTTCATTCACCACGCAGAAGGCCTCCGCCGGACTGGCGAAGAGAAAGCAGCCGGCACAGACCAGGCCGGCCAGCGCTGTCACACGCAGAATGCTGTTCATGGTTGTCATGGCCGCGGAGTCCATATTCCGAAAGTGACGCCATTGAGGCACAACATGGTTACCAAACTTGGTTACCCCTCCGTAGCCAGACGAAGCCGAACCGGAAAATAACTCTTGGGACTTTTATAGCGGGTCTAAATTCCCGTTGCGCAAGAAGCTGCGCATGACCCTAGGGATCCCACATTATGAAGAATATCAAACTGGCCTGGCGGCTCTGGAGCCTCCTGGCCATAGCCTTTGTTGGTCTTGTTCTGGTCGGTACGCAGGGGCTTGTCCGTCTGCACGACAATCTGGTCGAAGACCGCATGACCAAGACGCGCAACCTCGCGGAAGTCGCGCACGGCATCCTCACCGAATTCCATGCCCGCGCCCAGGCCGGCGAGCTTTCGGAAGCCGATGCCAAGAAACTGGCCCTGCAGACGCTGGAAAAGCTGCGCTATGACGAGCGCGAGTATTTCTGGGTCAACGACATGGAGCCGGTGATGATCATGCATCCCTTCTCCAAGCAGCTGGTCGGCAAGAGCCTGGCCGAGAACAAGGACCCGAACGGCAAGAAGCTGTTCGTCGAGATGGTCAACACCGTGAAGCGTAGCGGCGCCGGCTTTGTCGACTATCTCTGGCCCAAGCCGGGCTTCGACAAGCCGGTACCCAAGATTTCCTATGTGAAGGGCTTCGCGCCCTGGGGCTGGCTGGTCGGCACCGGCATCTATCTCGATGATGTCGCCGCGATCTTCTGGCAGGAGCTGATCACCACGCTGGTCATCGGCGGCCTGATCGCGCTGCTCTCCATCGGCATCGGCTGGCTGGTGATCCGCAGCATCACGCGGCCACTGACCGGCCTGACCGCGACGCTGGGCCGCCTGGCGCAGCGCGACTGGCAGGCTGAGGTGCAGGACCATGACCGCGGCGACGAGATCGGCGATATCGCCCGCGCTGTCGCGGTGCTGCGCGAAGGCGGCATCGAAAGCGATGAACTGCAGCAGCAGGTGGAAGCCGAACGCCGCAAGGCCGAGACCGAGCGGCAGCAGCAGGAAGTCATGCTGGAACAGTCGATCGGCAATGTGGTGGACGCCGCCACCAGCGGCGATCTGAGCCGGCGCATCGACACGGCGACTCTCGACGGCACCATGGCCAAGGTCGGCGGCAAGGTGAACGACCTGCTCACCACGCTGGCGGGCGCCATCGCCAACCTGCAATCCGCCGTGGCGCAGATGGCCAAGGGCGACCTCAAGGCGCGCATGCAGGGTGAGTATGCAGGTAGTTTTGCTACATTACAGAACGACCTGAACGGCATGGGCGAGAACCTGGCCGATGTGGTGCGCCGCATCGCCCAGGCGGCCGAGACGCAGAACAGCGCCGCCGCCGAGATCGCCACCGGCAGCAACGATCTTGCCGCCCGCACCGAACAGCAGGCCGCCAGCCTGGAGGAAACTGCCGCCTCGATGCATGAGGTGACGGCCACCGTGAAACAGAATGCCGAGAATGCCAACCTGGCCAACCAGCTGGCCACGGCGGCGCGCAGCACCGCCGAAAAGGGCGGCCAGATCGTGCGCGATGCCGTCACCGCGATGACCGGTATCGAGGCGAGCGCGCAGAAGATCAGCGACATCATCTCGCTGATCGACGAGATCGCTTTCCAGACCAATCTTCTTGCCCTCAACGCAAGCGTTGAGGCTGCGAGGGCAGGCGAGGCCGGCAAGGGCTTTGCCGTGGTGGCGCAGGAAGTGCGCGGGCTGGCCCAGCGCTCGGCCAGCGCGTCCAAGGACATCAAGGGTCTGATCGGCGAGTCCAATGCCCAGGTGAAGTCGGGCGCCACGCTGGTCGGCCAGGCCGGCGGCTCGCTGACCGAGATCGTCAACGCTGTGAAGAAGGTGGCCGACATCGTCGCCGAGATCACCGCGGCAAGCCAGGAACAGGCGACCGGCCTGGAAGAGGTCAACACCGCCGTCGCCAACATGGACGAGATGACCCAGCGCAACGGCGCATTGGTTGAAGAAACGACAGCCTCGGCCCAGGCATTGTCGGGCCAGGCCCGCGACCTGGCGCAGATGGTCGCCTTCTTCCGCACGTAAACCGCCCAAGCAAAAACGCCGCCGAGGTTTCCCTCGACGGCGTTTCCGCTTCCCTGGACTCCGGCCGGTTTGGGGCAGGCCGGAAACCAGAAGGCTTTGGCTTTTACGCGCGCTTGGCCGCGTCGTTGGCGCTGGCGGGCCCAAGCGGATGTTCGAGCCGGGCCACCATTTCCTTCGGGCAGACCTGCCAGAACTTGGTCTTGGCGATATCCCAGTCGCTGAACAGGTTGCTGGCGAAGATCGACTGCGTCTCGCGGATATGCTCGTCGATCAGGCCGCGCAGCACGCCTTCCCAGTAGGAAGACGCCAGCCGCTGGTAGACCACGCTCTCGTCGTTGATGGCGATCGGCAGCTGGTCTTCGGCGTCGTAGACAAACGCCATGCCGCCGGTCATGCCGGCGCCGAAATTGTCGCCCACCTTGCCCAGCACGACGACACGGCCGCCGGTCATGTATTCGCAGCCGTTCGAGCCGCAGCCCTCGATCACCGTGGTGGCGCCCGAGTTGCGCACGCAGAAGCGTTCACCGGCCTGGCCCGCCGCGAACAGCTTGCCGCTGGTCGCGCCGTAGAGAACGGTATTGCCGATAATGGTGTTCTCGTTGGTCTTGGGCATCAGCGGCGAGGCCGGCGACGGCCGCACCACGATCATGCCGCCCGAGAGCCCCTTGCCGACATAGTCGTTGGCGTCGCCGAAGACTTCCAGCTTGAGGCCCTGCACGGCGAAGGCGCCGAGCGACTGGCCGGCAGACCCGGTGAGGCGCACAGTGATATGGCCGGGCTTGAGCCCGGTCATGCCGAACTTGCGCACCAGATGCGAGCTCAGCCGCGTGCCGATCGCGCGATGGGTGTTCCGGATGTTGTAGGCGAGCTGCATCTTCTCGCCATGGCTGAACACCGGGGCGGCATCACCCAGCATCTGCGCATCCAGCGTATCCGGCACCTCGTTGCGGCCTTCCAGCGTGCAGAAGCGCGCATGGTCGCCGCTATCGGCCTGGGCCAGGATCGGATTGAGATCGAGATCGTCGAGATGCGCGCCGCCGCGGCTGACCTGCATCAGCAGGTCGGTGCGGCCGATGATCTCGTCGATCGACTTCACGCCGAGGCTGGCGAGAATCTCGCGCACCTCTTCGGCGATGAAGCTGAACAGGTTGATCACCTTCTCCGGCGTGCCGGTGAACTTCTGGCGCAGCGCCTCATTCTGCGTGCAGACGCCGACCGGGCAGGTGTTGGAATGGCACTGGCGCACCATGATGCAGCCCATAGCCACCAGCGCCGCCGTGCCGATGCCGTATTCTTCCGCGCCCAGCATGGCGGCAATGACGATGTCGCGACCCGACTTCAGGCCGCCGTCGGTGCGCAGCTTCACGCGGTGGCGCAGCTTGTTCAGCGTCAGCACCTGGTTGACTTCCGACAGACCCATTTCCCAGGGCGTGCCGGCATATTTCACCGAGGTCTGCGGCGAGGCACCGGTGCCGCCGACATGGCCCGACACCAGGATGACGTCGGCCTTGGCCTTGGCCACACCGGCCGCGATCGTGCCGATGCCGGCTTCGGAGACCAGCTTCACGGCGACCTGGGCTTCGGGGTTGATCTGCTTCAGGTCGTAGATCAGCTGCGCCAGATCCTCGATCGAATAGATGTCGTGATGCGGCGGCGGCGAGATCAGCATCACGCCGGGCGTCGACATGCGGCGCTTGGCGATCAGCTCGGTAACCTTGAAGCCGGGCAGCTGGCCGCCCTCGCCGGGCTTGGCGCCCTGGGCGACCTTGATTTCCAGTTCGCGGCAGTTGTTGAGATATTCCGCCGTCACGCCGAAGCGACCCGAGGCCACCTGCTTGATGGCGGAGTTCGCGTTGTCGCCATTGGGGCGCGGCTTGAAGTTCTCGGGCGCCTCACCGCCCTCGCCGGAATCCGACTTGGCGCCGATGCGGTTCATCGCAATGGTCAGCGTCTCATGCGCCTCGGGGCCGAGAGCGCCGAGCGACATGCCGGGCGTGATGAAGCGCTTGCGGATTTCAGTGACGCTTTCCACCTGCTCGATCGGGATGGCGGTGCTGGCCGGCTTGATTTCCAGCAGGTCGCGCACCGAGACCGGCGGCAACTCGCGCAGGCCGGCGGTATACTTCTTGAACAGCGCGTAATTCTCGCCGCCCACCGCTTCCTGCATCATGTGGATCAGGGTGGCGTCCCAGGCATGGGCCTCGCCGCCGCGACGGTAGCGGTAGATGCCGCCCACGGGCAGCGCCGTCACATCCTGGCGATAGGCCTTGGCATGCAGCTTGAGCACCATCTTCTGGATGCCGATCAGGCCGATGCCCGAGATGCGCGAGGGCATGCCGGGGAAGAGATCGGCCACCATCGAGCGCGACAGACCGAGCGCCTCGAAGTTATAGCCGCCGCGATAGGAGCTGATCACCGAGATGCCCATCTTGGACATGATCTTCAGCAGGCCGCCATCGACGGCCTCCTTGAAGCGGTTGATCGACTCTTCGGCGCTGAGCTTGCCGAGCAGGCCGCGGTTGACGCGGTCGAGCAGGCAGGCCTCGGCCAGATAGGCGTTGACGCTGGTGGCGCCGACACCGATCAGCACGGCGAAGTAATGCACATCCAGGCATTCGCCCGAACGCACGGTGAGCGAGGTGAAGGTGCGCAGGCCCTGACGGACCAGGTGGCTGTGCACGGCGCCGGTGGCCAGGATCATCGGGATGGCCGCACGGTCGGCATTCATGCCTTCGTCGGTCAGGATGATATGGCCGGCGCCGCCGCGCACCGCATTCTCGGCCTCGGCGCGGATGCGCTTCAGCGCATCGCGCAAGGACCCTTCGCCGGCATCGACCGGGAAGGTGCAGTCGATGCGCGCCGTGGTCTTCTCGGCATACTTGATCACCTTGGCCAGGTCGGCATTCGACAGGCAGGGGCTTTCCAGCAGCAGGATGGCGATCTGCTTGGCGTCTTCATCCAGCACGTTGGTGAGGTTGCCCATGCGGGTGCGCAGGGACATCACCCGCTTTTCGCGCAGACTGTCGATCGGCGGATTGGTGACCTGGCTGAACTGCTGGCGGAAGAAGTGATGCAGGCCGCGATACTGTTCCGACAGCACGGCGATCGGCGTGTCGTCGCCCATGCTGCCAATGGCTTCCTTGGCGTCTTCCGCCATCGGATGCAGGATCAGTTCCATGTCTTCCAGCGTCAGGCCGAAGGCAAGCTGGCTGCGGCGCAGCTCGTCCTTGCTGAAGGCCTTGGCCACCGGCGCGGCGTCCTTGATCTTTTCCAGCGTGGTGATGTTCTTCACCCACTCGCCGTAAGGGTGCTCGCCGGCCAGCTTGTCCTTGATCTCGCGGTCGAGATAGAAGCGGCCCTTCTTGAGATCGATGGCGATCATGTCGCCCGGGCCGACGCGGCCCTTGGTGACGACCTTCTGTTCCGGCACCGGCACCATGCCGGTTTCCGAACCGACGATGAGCAAGTTGTCGGTGGTGACCGTGTAGCGGATCGGGCGCAGGCCGTTGCGGTCGAGGCCGGCAACCGCCCAGCGGCCGTCGGTGGCGCAGATCGCCGCCGGGCCGTCCCACGGCTCCATGATCGAGTTGCAATAGGCGTAGAGATCGCGATGCGACTGCGGCATCAGCGGCTTGTTGGAGGTCGGCTCCGGGATCAGGATGGTCTTCACCATCGGCGCGGTACGACCGGCGCGCACCAGCACCTCGAACACGCTGTCGAGCGCGGCACTATCCGACGAACCCGACTGCACGATCGGCTTGATGTCGTCGGAGAGATCGCCAAAGGCGTCCGACGCCATCTTGATCTCGTGGCTCTTCATCCAGTTGACGTTGCCGCGCAGGGTGTTGATCTCGCCGTTATGGGCAAGCATGCGGAACGGCTGGGCCAGACGCCAGGTCGGGAAGGTGTTGGTCGAATAGCGCTGGTGATAGATGGCAAAGGTCGAGACAAAGCGCTCGTCCTGCAGATCAGGGTAGAAATAGTCGATCTGCTCGGCCAGGAACATGCCCTTGTAGATCACCGAGCGGCAGCTCAGCGAGCAGATATAGAAGTCGCTGATATGCGCGTTCAGAACCTGCTTCTCGATGCGGCGGCGGATCAGGAAAAGATCGCGCTCGAAGGCGTTGTCATCCTTGCCATGGCGGTTCTCGATCAGCACCTGCTCGATCTCGGGCCGCGTGGCGTTGGCCTTCTCGCCGATGATGGTGGCATCCACCGGCACCTGGCGCCAGCCATAGATGCCGTAGCCGAAATCGAGGATCGCGGTCTCGACGATGGTGCGGCAGGTTTCCTGCGCCGACAGATCGGTCTTGGGCAGGAAGACCTGGCCGAGGCCGAGCTTGCCCTCGCCCGGCTCGAAGCCCGAGCGGCGCACATGCTCGCGGAAGAAATCCTGCGGAATCTGGACGTGAATGCCGGCGCCGTCGCCAGTCTTGCCATCGGCATCCACCGCGCCGCGATGCCACAGCGCCTTCAGCGCCATGATGCCGGCAGCCACCACACTGCGATGCGGCTGGCCGTCCAGCGAGGCGATCAGGCCGACGCCGCAGGCGTCATGCTCGTCCTCGCGGCGATACATGCCGTTTTCCGACAGGTGCTTGGCGTTGTCGTTCCACTGCTCGACGTAACCCTTTTCGATGCTCATGGTCTGACTCCTTACTCTGCGGCCGCAGCGGCGGGCTGCACCTTGGACTGGATGAACTGGTGGATCGCATCGGCGCAGTCGCGGCCGTCGCGGATCGCCCAGACCACGAGGCTGGCGCCGCGCACGATGTCGCCGGCGGCGAACACCCCCGGCAGGTTGGTCATCTTGCTGCGCGCCGAAATCTTCACGGTGCCCCAGCGGGTGACTTCCAGGTTGGGCGACTTGAACTGCTGCGGCAGGTTTTCCGGGTCGAAGCCCAGCGCCTTGATCACCAGATCGGCCGGCTGGTCGAAGTCCGCACCCTCGATCTCCACCGGCGCCTGGCGGCCGGAAGCATCCGACGGGCCGAGCTTCATGCGGCTGGTATGGACGGCCGTGACGTTGCCTTCGCCGCGGAAGCTTTTCGGCAAGCTCAGCCAGACGAATTCGACGCCCTCTTCCTCGGCATTCTTCACTTCGCGCATCGAGCCCGGCATGTTGGCCTTGTCGCGGCGATAGAGGCAGTGCACGGCGCTGGCGCCCTGGCGGATCGCGGTGCGCACGCAGTCCATCGCGGTGTCGCCGCCGCCGATCACGACAACCTTCTTGCCCTTGGCATCGAGCTGGCCGTTCTCGTATTCGGGCACCTTGTCGCCCAGGCCATGCTTGTTGCTGGCGGTGAGATAGGTCATCGCCGGCACGATGTTGCCGAGCCCTGAGCCCGGCGCCTGCATGTCGCGCGCGGCATAGACGCCGGTGGCGATCAGCACGGCATCATGCTTCTTGCGCAGGTCATCCAGCGTGGCGTCGCGGCCGACTTCGAAATTCAGATGGAACTTGATGCCGGCCTCGGCGAACAGCTTGGCGCGACGCTCGACCACGGTCTTCTCGAGCTTGAAGTTCGGGATGCCGTAGATCAGCAGACCGCCGGGACGGTCGTAGCGGTCATAGACATGCACCTGATAGCCGAGCCGGCGCAACTTGTCGGCGGCGGCCAGGCCGGCCGGGCCGGCGCCGATGATGCCGATACTCTGCGGGCGTTCGCCATTGACCGGATGCGGGCCTTCCACCCAGCCCTGCTCGAAGGCGGTCTCGGTGATGTACTTCTCGATCGAGCCGATGGTGACGGTGCCATGGCCCGACTGCTCGATGACGCAGTTGCCTTCGCACAGACGGTCCTGCGGGCAGATGCGGCCGCAGACTTCCGGGAAGGTGTTGGTCGCCTGGCTGATCTCGTAGGCCTCTTCGAGGCGGCCTTCGGCAGTCATGCGCAGCCAGTCGGGGATATTGTTGTGCAGCGGGCAATGCACCTGACAGAAGGGCACGCCGCATTGCGAGCAGCGCGAGGCCTGCTCGTTGGCCTTGGTGGCGGCGAATTCGCGATAGATCTCGCCGAAATCCTGGGCGCGTTCGGTGGCCGCGCGCTTCTCAGGCATCGCCTGGGCGGTCTGCACGAACTTCAGCATCTTCTCGGCCATCGCGGACTCCGGGACCCTGTGGGGCAGGGGTAAAGAACTTCAGGGATGCCCAGGTGGCGGGTCCGTGGCGCCAGGCCAGAAGAGTAAGTCTGGGACGCGAAAGACCGTTCACAGGGGCGGAGGGCAACTTTTTATTGCTGATGGCCTTGGCGATCAAGCACAAAATGGTCGATAGGTCATGTTTGTTGACCTTTTCGTTTGTTGCGCACCCCGATCATGGGCCTGCGAACGGGTCTCACCCTGTGGATGACTCCGAATTAGGTCCGATTTGAGACTAACTGTCAGCTATCATATTGAAATAGGAGACGGACCGGCCTGCCCGGATTTTGGGCTGGATTTCAGTCCGACGCCCGGTCGCAGCCAGCCGGCCCGGCTGACGGAGCAAATCGCCCCGCCGTGATCACAGCCCATCCCCCATTCAGCCGGAAATGGGCCCAGATTCAGCCGCAAAGCAGCGGCCTGATCATGGCGTCCCGGACATCAGCGCCGGTCGTCATCTGCGAGGTTCCGATGCGTCTTCTTCATGGTCTGGCGATTGCGAGCGCCATGCTGATCTCCCTCCCCGCCTTCAGCCCGCCGGCCGAGGCCGGGGATCGCCACCGTCATGGTCACGGGCATGGCCACTATCATGGCGGCGGCAAGCAGGTGTTCTACGACGGCCCCTACCGGGTCGAACGACACTGGCACGGCCCGCCCGCCTACTACGCCTATCCGCCGGGCTATTACGCCTATCCGGCGCCGGTCTACTATTATCCGCCGCCGCCGCGCTATGTGCCGCGCGGCCCCTCGATCAGCGTGACCATTCCGCTGGATTAAGTTGAATACGAAGCGCCCGGCGAAAGCCGGGCGCTTTTTTCATCCCGCCTGTAACGCCGCCGGTCGTTTCGGCAGCGTATCTAAGCGCAGCCCGAAGAGCGGCCGCAGCCAGGATATGTGCCGCACGATCTCGTAGCCACTGACGCAGGCCGCCGCGGTAACGGCAATCAGGATCACGCCTTCGGCCCAGGCCGGCAGACCAAGCGGCGTGAGGGTGTGCCCCACCATCACGATCACGGTCTGGTGGATGATGTAGAAGGGGAAGATCGCGTCGGTGAGATACCGGCGCGTCGGGCTGTCGGTCAGCCTGCCCTGCCGCAGCCAGCGATACGAAAAGCCCAGCAGCGCCAGGATCCACATCCACTGGTCGGCTGCCCAGACGAAGGGCCTAAGCTTTCCACCGAGATCGGTCAGCACCGCCCAGATCATCACGACATAGGCGATCACCGCCAGGCCGAGCGCGATCCAGCGCAGGCGTTCGATAGCAAGCCAGGTGCCGTCGTGTTTGGCGATGCCGTAGCCGAACAGGAACATCGCCATGTAGAGCGCATGCAGATACCAGTCGTCCAGCAGCGCATGGGTCTCGCCGAAGACCGGCCGCAGGGTGAGACGCAGCAGGCCAACGAAAACCGGCGGCAGCAGAAGCAGCACCAGCGGCTGGCGGAATAGTGCAGCCACGCCACGCATGGGCAGCGCATGCAGTATCGGCCGCAGCGCAATCACGATCATCGTGTAGACCCACAGATAGGCCACGAACCAGAGATGGTTCCAGGTCGGCACGATCAGGGCTTGTCCCTTGATCTTCCAGCCGTCATAGAAGGTGAGATACTGGCCATAGAAGGCGAGCCAGCCTTCCGCATAGCCGAGCTTTTCGACGATCTCGGCATAGGTCTGCGGCGGCACGATCACCAGCATGCCGAAGATGAGCGGCAGCAGCAGGCGCAGGCTGCGGCTTTTCAGCATGGGCAGGCGATCCGTCCTGTCGGTCATGAAGCGCGTGGCGCAGCCGGCGATCAGGAACAGCAGCGCCAGCCGCCAGGGATTGGTCAGCAGCATCAGCGGCTGCAGCGCCGGTCCGGCATGGGCGCTTTTGACATGCCAGTCCCATGAGACGAAGAACATGCCGATATGGTAAAAGATCAGCAGGCCGAAAGCGGCGATGCGCAGCCAGTCGAGATCGTAACGGCGTTCAGACAAACCAGACATGAAACCCTTCTCCGTGACATCAACAGCCCTGGTGTGCCGGCCATGAGCGCCGATGCCAATGCGCCTGTGACGAGCGGCGGGATGGCTGTGACGAGCGGTAATATCGCCGATTATATCGGTTTTTCGCGGCGGCTCTGGGTCGGCTATGCGCTGGCGCTGCTGATCGCCGCGGGCCTGGGCGCCTCCTCCTTCTGGATCGAGGATACCCGCAACGGCATCGCGCTCCCCGCCTGGTGTTATGCCGTCACAGAACTGACCAGCGTCGTCATGCTGTTCATCCTGACGCCCCTACTGCTGCGCTGGACGGCAAAACTCGACCCGGCCCGCCTCGGCTGGCCTCGCACCGTCGCCGGACACCTGTTCGGTTTCGCGCTGGGGAGTGCTGCGCATATCGCCGGCATGGCCGCCCTGCGGTATCTGATCTTCCCGCTGTTCGGCCAGGATTACGGCTTCGGCCGGCCGGGCCAGCTCGGCCTGCAGCTGCTCTATGAAGCCCGCAAAGATGCCGCGATCTACATCGGCATGGTGGCGCTGATCTGGCTCGCGGCCGCAGCAAGACGGCGCATGACCGTGATCGTGCAGGAAAAGATCGTCGAGAAGCCGGTACCGGCAGCTTCAGCGGCACGGCTGGAACTGCGCGATGGCGCGACACGCAGCTTCGTCGATCCGGCCGAGATTCTCTGGGTCGAGGCGGCGGGCAATTACGTCGAACTGCATCTCGGCACCCGCAGCCTTCTGCACAGGCAGACTCTCGCCTCGCTCGAAGACGACCTGGCGGCACAGGGCTTCGTGCGCATCCACCGTTCAAGGCTGGTCAACCGGGCGCAGGTGCGCAGCGTCGCCAGCCAGAGCAGCGGCGATTTCACGGTGACCTTGAGCGACGGCCGGCAGATCGCCGGCAGCCGCCGCTGGCGCCAGTCTTTAGACTTATAGGTCTTTAAAGCTTTAGGAGAAGCGCGGCTCGAATTTGCCGCCGCCGCGACGGTAGCGGTAGAGATAGGTCTCGAGCAGGCCGTCCACCGGGGTCGGCTGGTCGATGCCGAGGTCCTTCAGGCCTTTCGCGCCCTCGCCCACCACATTGTCGCTCTTCAGCAGGTCGATCTGGTCGCGCGTGATCGGCGGCGCGAAGATCGGCTGCAGCTCCAGCGCGAAGGCCAGCGGCTTGAGCGCGAAGCCCGGCACCGGCAGCAGCAGGCGCTTCTTGTGGATAGTGGCCAGCGTCAGCTGCATGATTTCCTTCATGCTGTAGACCTTCGGGCCGCCCAGTTCATAGGTCTGGCCCTGCGCCGCGTCATCCAGCAGCGAACGCACGATGGCTTCCGCCACGTCGCCGGCATAGACCGGCTGCAGCTTGGTATGGCCGCCATCGACCAGCGGCAGCACCGGGGCCATCGCGGCCAGGCCGGCGAACCGGTTGAAGAAATCATCCTCGGGGCCGAAGACCACGCTCGGCCGCACGATGGTGGCCTTGGGGAAGCGGCGCTTCACGCCAGCCTCGCCGGCCGCCTTGCTCTGCGCGTAAGCAGACGGGCTGTCCGCATTCGCGCCGATGGCCGAGACATGCACCAGCTTGCGCACGCCCGCTTCGGCGGCGGCGGCGGCGATCAGTTCCGCACCGCGGCCCTGCACGACGCCGAATTTCTGCGCGCCGCGCTCGAACAGGATGCCGACGCAGTTCACCACCATGTCGGCGCCGGCCACGGCCGACTGCACCGAGGGGGCAACACGAATATTGGCCTGCACGATCTCGATCTGGCCGACGGCGCCCATCGGCTTGAGGAACAGGCCCTCTTCCGGACGGCGGATCGCCACCTTCACGCGCGCACCCTGCTGGGCCAGCTTCTGGACGACATAGCGGCCAATGAAACCGGAACCGCCGAAGACGGTGACGAGCTGGTTGCGCAGCGACATGGGGACACTCCTGCTAGGCGGACTCTCTGGCCCGGACTATAGCGATTTTGCTCCGGCAGCCAATGCTTTGAGATACCGCAGATGACCTCTATCCTCACCCCATGGGTGCCGGATTTCCCACTGTTGTCATGGGCCTGCTGCTGGGCGCGGTCTATTTTCTGCCCAGCCTGCTGGCCTGGCGGCGCCAGCATCGCTGGCGGCAGAAGATTTTCGCCGCCAACCTGCTGGTCGGCTGGACCGTAATCGGCTGGGCGATCTGCCTCGGCCTGGCGCTGCGGCCGCCGCGATAAAATCGACCTAGCCGCCCAGGCGCCGGGCATTCGCCGCGGCAACCTTGTGCACCGGGGCCATCATTGCGTTGCCGGATCGCATCATAGCCGTGCCGATGGTTTCCGACTGGCTCAGCCAGCGCGGCAGGCCCGCCAGCATGGAATCATACTGCGCCCGCCACAGACTCTCGACCGTGCGCGCCGCCGCCATGGCCTGTGTCGCCTGCCCGATGCGGAAGGCTTCCATGAGCGCAAAGCCGTTCATCCGCATCGCCATGGTCATGGCATGCTGCAGGACAACGACGCCGGACAGCGCACCGGCGCCCAGCTTCTCGGTCACCATGCGGCTTGCCTCGCCATGATCGCCGCTGGCGGCGAGCGCGACGCGGCGCGCGATCAACTGTCCCGCGGCCGCGCCCAGCGCTGCCGTCTTGACGAGCGTGGTCTGGGCCGCGGCCAGGTTGCGGCGGGTGCGATGTTTCATGACGGATCCTGTGCTGTGAGGCGCAATGCCGTAACAGCAACTCCGCCGGACCGGTTTAGTGCCGTCGCCGCCTGAAAAGGCCTAGAGCAGCCAGAGCAGCGTGACGATACCAAACGGGAGCAGCAGCAGCGGGAAGGACCACAGCATGTAGCCGAAGAAGCCCGGCATGCGGATGCCGGCCTGCTCGGCGATGGCTTTCACCATGAAATTCGGCGCGTTGCCGATATAGGTGAGCGCGCCCATATAGACCGCGCCCATCGAGATCGCCAGCAGCGTGCGGCCGAGCGGACCCATCAGGGCCTGCGCATCGCCGCCGGCGGTGTGGAAGAAGACCAGATAGGTCGGCGCATTATCGAGGAAGGCCGAGAGCAGCCCGGTCATCCAGAAATAGACGGTGTCGCGCGGCGCGCCATCGGCATCGACAGTGAGGCCGACCAGACCGGCCAGCGCGCCCTCGTTGCCCGCGCGCAGGATCGCGATCACCGGGAAGATGGTGAGGAAGATGCCGGCGAACAGCTTGGCGACTTCCAGGATCGGCTCCCAGGTGAAGCCGTTGGCGGCACGGCTCTCTGTCTTTGTCAGCAGCAGCGACAGGCCGGCCAGCCCCAGCAGGATCACATCGCGCGCCAGGTTCTGCGGCTCGACATTGATGCCGAAAACGCTGAGCTCCAGATCCGGCTGCCATGCGCCCGAGAGCAATACCGCGCCGACCACGCCGAGCAGCAGCACGAGATTGACACCGCCCTCGATCCCTAAACCGCGCGTATCGGGCGTCGGATCGCGGGTGACGCCATCCTTGCGATAGTAATGGCGGTCGACCAGGTAGAAGACCGCCAGCAGCAGGACACTGAGCAGCACGGTCGGCGCCAGCATGTGCCGCAGGGTCCAGAAGAAATCGACGCCGTTGAGGAAACCCAGGAACAGCGGCGGATCGCCCAGCGGCGTCAGCGCGCCGCCAACATTGGCGACCAGGAAAATGAAGAAGACCACGACATGGACGTTATGCGGCCGGTTGTCGTTGGCGCGCAGCAGCGGCCGGATCAGCAGCATCGCCGCACCCGTCGTGCCCATCCAGCTGGCGAGCACCGTGCCGAGCGCCAGCAGCGCGGTATTCAGCCCGGGCGCACCATGCAGGTTGCCGGTGATGCGCACGCCGCCGGCGATGGTGAACAGCGCCAGCAGAAGAATGGTGAAGGGCAGGTATTCCAGCAGCGCCACATCCGCCACCACATGCGCGGCCGGGCCAATGCCGTCACGGATGGCATAGGGGATCAGAAAGGCCAGCGCCCAGAAGGCGGCGACCTTGCCGTAGTGATGATGCCAGAAGGCGGGCGCGACCAGCGGCAGCAGCGCGATGGACAGCAGGATGCCCGCAAACGGCAGGCCCCAGAGCAGCGACAGGCTCGCACCATCCAGCCCGGCTGCACGCGCCGGTGCAGCAACGAAAAGAAAGACAACCAGAGCGGGGCAGAGGATACGGATCATGGCCATGCCTCACCATGCCATCGCTTTGCACCGCACAACAATGTTCGTTTGACGACACAAAATGTTCATGTGATGGTCATTTCAACGAAATGAGCGGCTGGCAATGTTCGTATGAACATGACGAGCCGCACGGGACAGGAAACGACGAGTATGGCTTCGGGCACCGGTATACCGGCCGACGACCGCGCGCGCGCCATCATCGATCTGGTGCGCCGGGATGGCTATCAGACCATCGATGACCTGGCCGCGCAGTTCGGCAAGACGCCGCAGACCATCCGGCGCGACGTCAACCTGCTCTGCGACCGCGGCCTGCTGCGCCGGAAACATGGCGGCGTCGAACTGCCGCCCGAGGGCGAGAACCTCGCCTATCCCGCGCGCCAGGTGCTGAACTACCAGGCCAAGCGCCGCATCGGCGAACTGGTGGCGCGCGACATCCCTGACAATGCCTCGCTGTTCTTCGGCATCGGCACGACGCCCGAGCAGGTCGCGCTGGCCCTGCTGGATCATCCCGGTCTGCGCGTCATGACCAACAACGTCAACGTCGCCGTCGCGCTCAGCCGCAATCCCTCCTGCGAGATCACGCTGGCCGGCGGCCGCATGCGCAATCTCGACCGCGACGTGATCGCCGGCGAGGCGCATGGCTTCTTCGAACGCTTCTCCGCCGATATCGGCATCTTCGGCGTCGCCGGCGTGGCCGAGGACGGCACGCTGCTCGATTTCAGCCCCGACGAAGTGCATATGCGCCAGAGCCTGACGCAGCATTGCCGTCAGCGTTTCCTGGTGCTGGATCATTCGAAATTCGGCCGCAACGCCACCGTGCGCGGCGGCCATATCACCGAGGCCACCGCCGTCTTCACCGACGGGCCGGTGCCTCCCGGCATCGCAAAGCAACTCAACGCTGCCGGCATCCGTCTCGTCGTCTGGTCGGACGACGCCGCCACGACAGTATCCATCAACGGGAGAGGCTGACCTATGTTCAAACGTATCCTTCTCGCCACCAGTCTGATGATTGGGGCGCTCGGCATTGCCGAGGCGAACGCGCAGCAGCGCGCCGTCTGCTACAACTGCCCGCCGGAATGGGCCGACTGGGCCTCGCAGCTCAAGGCCGTGCAGGCCAAGCTCAACATCACCATGCCGCCGGACAACAAGAATACCGGGCAGTCGATCGCCGCGATGATCGCCGAGAAGGCCAATCCGGTCACCGACATGGTCTATATGGGCGGCAGCTCGTCGGACCAGGCCAAGAATGCCGACATCATCACCCCCTACAAGCCGGTGGGTTATGACAAGATTCCGGCCAACCTGAAGGATCCGGACGGCTACTGGTTCACCATCCACTCCGGCACGCTCGGCCTGTTCGTCAACAAGCAGGCGCTGGGCAAGAAGCCGGTGCCGCAGACCTGGTCCGACCTGCTCAAGCCCGAATACAAGGGCATGGTCGGCTATCTCGATCCCACCTCGGCCGCGGTCGGCCAGGTCGGCGTGATGGCGGTCAACCTCGCCGTCGGCGGGACGTACGAAAATCTTGAACCCGGCATGAAGTTCTTCAAGGCCCTGGTCAAGAACGACGCCATCGTGCCGAAGCAGACGTCCTATGCCCGCGTCATCTCGGGCGAGATCCCGATCATGATCGACTACGACTTCAACGCCTATCGCGGCAAGTATACCGACAAGGCGCCGATCGAGTTCGTGATCCCGCAGGAAGGCACCATCGTTTTCCCCTATGTGATGGGCCTGGCCAAGAACGGCCCGAACCCGGACAACGGCAAGAAGGTGCTCGACTTCCTGCTCTCGGCCGACAGCCAGACCATGTGGGGCAATGCCTATCTGCGTCCGGTCTTCCCCGAATACCTCTCGGCGGATGCCAAGGCGAAGTTCCTGCCCGATGCCGATTATGCCCGCGCCAAGCCGGTCGACCTGAAGAAGCTGGCTGCCGCGACGCCCTCGATCATCGAGCGCTACAACAAGGAAGTGAACTGACTTATCCGGACGGCGGGGCAGATCACTGCCCCGCCGGTTCCATTGCGGGGAAACGACCAAGACGATGCAACGCGAAACGCGACGCCTGATTCTGCTGCTGCTGCCGGCCGGGATTTTCTTCTCGGCTTTTTTCCTGATTCCGATGGCCGAACTCTTCCTGATCGGCGGCACCGGCAAGGACGGCTGGATGGCCTATACCGCCATCATCACCAACAAGAACTATTTCAACAGCCTGCTCGCCACGATGGGCGTCGCGGTGCTGACCACGGTGGTGACCCTGATCATCAGCGGCATCAGCGGCGTGTTCCTGCAGCGTAACAAATTCCCCGGCAATGGCGCGCTGGTCGCCATGCTGACCTTCCCGCTCGCCTTTCCCGGCGTCGTCATCGGCTTCATGGTGATCATGCTGGCCGGTCGCCAGGGCCTGATCGGCCAGGTGAGCAACGCGCTGTTCGACGAAAAGATCGTCTTCGCCTATTCGCTGACCGGCCTGTTCATCGGCTATGTCTATTTCTCGATCCCGCGCACCATCCTCACCGTGATGGCAGCCGCCGAGAAGCTCGACCCCAAGCTTGAGGAAGCCGCGCGCTCGCTCGGCGCCTCGCCCTGGCGCGTCGTCACCGATGTGATCATCCCCGGCCTCAAGCCCGCCTTCATCTCGGCCGGCGCGATCTGCTTCGCCACCGCCGTCGGCGCCTTCGGCACGGCGTTCACGCTGGCCGCGCGCATCAATGTGCTGCCGATGGTGATCTATACCGAGTTCACGCTGGCGGCCAACATCGCCATGGCGGCGGCGCTCAGCTTCGTGCTCGGCGCGGCCACTTGGATCGTGCTGGCGCTAGCGCGCACGGCTGCCGGCGGCACCGTCGCGGCGGCCGGCTGAGGGAGCGCGCGCCATGCACAAGAAACTGCTCTTCAACCTGCAGCTCGGCTTCACGCTCCTGGTCTGCGCCTTCCTGATCGTGCCGGTCGTGCTGTCCATCATGGCCGGCCTGACGGTCAACTACATCGTCGGCATCGAAAGCGGACTGACGCTGCGCTGGGTGATGGAAGTCTGGAACGGCTACCGCGGCACCATCTTCCTCTCCATCGGCATCTCGCTCGCCTGTCTTGTCTGTACCCTGGTGCTTGGCATTCCCACGGCCTATGTGCTGGCGCGGCGGCAGAGCGCGCTCAGCCGCGCCATCGAGGAACTGCTGGTCATGCCGGTCGCTGTCCCCGGATTGGCGACCGCGCTGGCGCTGATCGTCACATACGGCGGCCTGTCGGGTTTCCGCACCAGCTGGCTCTTCATCCTGGTCGGCCATGTGCTGTTCACCCTGCCTTTCATGGTGCGCAGCGTGCTGGCCGTACTGATGGCCATCGACCTCAATACGCTTGAGGAAGGCGCGGCCAGCCTGGGCGCCAGCTGGTGGCGGCGTTTCCGCGACATCGTGCTGCCGAACTGCCGCGCCGGCATTCTCGCCGGCTCCCTGATGGTGGTGACGCTGTCGATGGGCGAATTCAACATGACCTGGCTGCTGCACACGCCCTTCACCAAGACGCTGCCGGTCGGCCTGGCCGACGCGTATGCCTCCCTCCGTCTGGAGATCGGCAGTGCTTACACGCTGGTCTTTTTCCTGATGATCATGCCGCTGCTGCTGGCCCTGCAGGCCTTCGCCCAGCCGCGCATCAACAAATTCGTTCCCGAGGATGACGCCCAATGAGTGACATCAACCCCATGTCGATCGCGCTGAAGAATTGCGCGAAAACCTTCGCCGACGGTACCCGCGCGCTGGAGCCGCTCGACCTCTCCATCAACGCGGGAGAAACAGTCGTCTTCCTCGGCCCCTCGGGCTGCGGCAAGACCACGACGCTCCGCATCATCGCCGGGCTGGAAGAACCCGATGCCGGCGGGCAGGTGCTGTTCGACGGCCAGGACGTGACGCAGATTCCGATCGAGCAGCGCAATGTCGGCATGGTGTTCCAGTCCTACGCGCTGTTTCCCAACATGACGGTGGCCGAGAATATCGGCTATGGCCTCAAGATCCGCAAAATCCCCTCCGCCCAGATCAAAACCCGCGTCGGCGAGATGCTGGGCATGATGCAGATCGAGAAGCTGGCCAACCGCAAGATCGACCAGCTGTCGGGCGGCCAGCGCCAGCGCGTGGCACTGGCCCGCGCCATCGCGGTGCGGCCGCGCGCGTTGCTGCTGGACGAACCCCTTACAGCACTCGACGCCAAGCTGCGCGACACCCTGCGGCTTGAAATCGACACGCTGCTGCGCTCGCTGCAGATCACCGCGATCTACGTCACCCATGACCAGGCCGAGGCGATGGCGCTGGGCGACCGCATCGTCGTCATGGAGCATGGCCGTGTCGCGCAGATCGGCAAGCCGCGCGACATCTATCAGAAACCGTCGACGCGGTTTGTGGCCGATTTCATCGGCACCATGAACCGACTGAACGGCGCGGTGCGCAACGGCGTCTTTACCTGCCGCGCCGGCGACCTGCACTGGGCGGATGCACCGGCGGACGCCAGCGAAATCCTGTTCCGCCCGGAAGACATCCGCGTTACCGACAGCGCCGAGGCCAGTGCCTTGCGCGGGACGATCGCCGCCGCCTTCTTCCTTGGCGACCGCACGCGGCTGTTCGTGGAGGTGGGCGAGAAGCAGCCGCTGGTGGTGGAAAGCACCGTGCGCCGCGACTTTTCCCATGGCGAACAGGTGGGACTGAGCATCGACCCGCGCGGTATAATGATTCTGTAAGACCAGGAGTACCCGCCCCATGCTGATCGCCCAGATCACCGATACCCATATCAAGCTGCCCGGCAAGCTGGCCTACCGGAAGGTCGACACCGCCGCGATGCTGGAACGCTGCGTCGCGAATCTGCAAAGCCTGAAGCAGCAGCCCGACCTGATCCTGCTGACCGGCGACCTGGTCGATCTCGGCCGGCCCGAGGAATACGACCATCTCAAGTCGATCCTCGCGCCGATCAAACAGCGCATCATCGCCATCCCCGGCAACCATGACGAACGCAACGCCATGCGCGATGCCTTTGCATCCGGCGGCTATCTGCCCAAGGAGCGCGACAGCTTCCTGCAGTTCGCCATCGATGACGAATATCCGCTGCGCCTGATCGGGCTCGACACGCTGATCCCCGGCCAGGGCGGCGGCGAGCTCTGCGATGCGCGGCTGGCCTGGCTCGACAAGACCTTGGGCGAAAAGCCCGATGTGCCGACGCTGGTGATGATGCATCATCCGCCGTTCCAGACCGGCATCGGCCATATGGACAATATCGGCCTGAAGGGATCGGCCGGCTTCGAGGCCGTGGTGGCGAAATATCCGCAGATCAAGCTGATCCTCTGCGGTCATCTGCATCGCGTGATCCGCGCCGATATCGGCGGCCGTACTGCGCTGACCTGCCCGAGCCCGGCGCACCAGGTGGCGCTGGATATCGACCCGCAGGCGCCGAGCCGCTTCACCATGGAGCCGCCGGGCTACATGCTGCACTGGTGGCATGACAACCGGCTGGTGAGCCACACGGTCGCCATCGGCGACTATGACGGCCCGCATCCCTTCCACGATCCGGACGGCAAGCTGATCGACTGATTGTTTTGTGATTTGTCATGCCCGGATCAAGTCCGGGCATGACACAGGAAGACATCAATCTTCCAGCGCGCCCTTCCAGAAGGGCCTGATGTCGTCGAAAGCCTTCCAGGCATCGCCCAGCCGTGCCAGCTGCAGCTGCTGGCGCCCGGCGAACCAGGCCGCGATGGCGGCCGCAGCGGGATCGCGATCCGGTGTGCTGAGGATATTCTCGGTCAGCCGCGCGCCCACATCGGCATCGTTCAGCGCACCGAGGCAATCCTGCAATTCGGCCAGCGCGGCGATGAAGCGGCGGGTTTCCTTCCTGCCGAAAGCGGTGCGGAAGAACTCGGCCGCATAGCGCAGCTTCTTGGCGCGGATGCGCATCTCATGCAGCGCCGCGATCTCCAGCTTGTCATGCTCGCGGCCGAGCTTGCGCAGCTTCTTGCGCCGGCGCTGCAGCAGGCTGGCGGCAAACCGCGGCGCGAGCCGGCCGGCGGTTTCGGCATCCACCACCGCGCTGCCATCCAGTACGGCATCGAGGAAACGTTCAAAGCCGAGGCGGAAGCTGGCCAGCCGCGGCGCGGTCAGCGCCGATTGCAGCGCCTCCTGCGCGGCAGTGCGGCGGTCGTCCAGCACGGTGACCAGATGCTGCAGCCCCTTCGCCGGATTCTCCAGCGCGCGCAGCGGCGTCAGCGTCTCGGCGATGAAGACATCCAGGTCGCGCTTGCGTCCGAGCGGGCCGTTCAGCCAGCGCAGGTCGTCGATCAGCGGCGCGAGGCGGTCGCCATCCAGCATGTCGCCGAACGCGCCGAGCGCCGAACGCAGGCGGCGCAAGGCCACGCGCATCTGGTGCACGCCCTCGATATCGCGGTCGCGCAGCACCGGCAGCAGATTGGCATCGAACTGCGCCAGGCAGCGACGCGCGATCCCGACAAAGGCGGCGGCGGTATCAGACTCTTCAGTGACCTCGATCTCGAAAGCGCCGGCACGCAGCGGCGGCGGCTCGATCAGGTCGAGCATGGCGGCGGCTTCCACCACCGGCGCCGCGCCAGTCCAGCGCAGACTGAGATCGAGGCTGAGATCGGCGGCCAGCGCATGCAGCACCGGCAGCGCGGAACCGGCCACGCCCTGCAGCACCAGCGCCTCGTAGGCGAGCTTGTGCTTGCCACGCTGCAGCGTCACCGTATGCGCCTGCAGCTCCAGCGTCTGCCCGTCGCGATCCAGCGCCCAGGCATGACCGCTCAGCTTGCCTTCGGCGAGAATCTGCAACTCGCCGTCCACCGCCGGCGCGTCGTCGCCGGCCGCATCGGCGACCGGCAGCATCTGGTGGCGCAGGCCGGCGCGATCCTCGATGCCGAGGCAGAGCCAGCCTTGCGAAGCGAAGCGGCGGTCGGATGTGTCGAGCAGGCGCAGGCGCGACTGGATACGGCGGCCTTTGCGCCCGTTCAGCAGGGCATGCTGGGGAAGGGATTTCAGCGAACCCGGGGCCAGGCCGAGACGCAGCAGCGCTGTCAGGTCGCTCATGGCGGCGGACTCTATCGGAGCGTTTCCGAAATCGTCAATGAACTCAGTCGTTTACGATTGTTACAGTTCTGCGAAACCTGGCCATTCCATCTTCCGCGCCGTAATTCCGCCCCTTTTCCCTGCTCTGTATGTCTCCAGGCAGCTTTCGCAGCCTGCCGGGCCGTCCGACACAGCGTCTTTCCCCCGAGACCGTCGGACGGCCCCTTCATTTCAGCTCCATGAAATCGCTGGCGATTTTGCGTTCCACCGGCCCGCGGCGGGACGCGTGACGGAATTTGCCTGCGGGCTGCGACGTTTCTTTCCGTCCCATCGAAAGAGTCGTCCCATGCCCAAGACCGCCACAGCGAAATCTCCCAAGGCCAAGCTCAAGACCCTGCGGCAGAGCGCTCCGCACAAAAGCGAGGGGCACAAACGCAGCGGCGTGACACCCGTTGAAAAGCCGCGCCTGACGCTGCGCACCGCCACGCCGCATGACATTCCCGGCATCCGCGCGCTGACCGACAAGGTCTATGGCGCCACCGAGGGCGGCTACACCACCGCGCAGCTGCGCGGCCACCAGCATCATTTCCCCGACGGCCAGTTCGTCGCCGTCTATGACGGCGCGGTCGTCGGCTACTGCGCCACTTTCCGCATCAGTGAGAAGCTGGCGCTGAAGCCGCATGACTGGGAAGGCATCACCGGCCGCGGCTATGCGGCGCGGCACGATGCGCATGGCGACTGGCTCTACGGCCTGGAAGTCTGCGTCGATCCGGACTATCGCGGCCTGAGACTGGGCCAGCGGCTGTATAACGCGCGCAAGCAGCTCTGCCAGCATCTGCATCTGAAAGGCATCGTCTTCGGCGGCCGCATGCCGGGGCTGAACCGGCGCTGGATGCAGCTGCGCTCGGCCGAGAAATATCTCGACCTGGTGCAGAGCGGCCGCCTGCGCGACCCCGTCATCAATTTCCAGCTGCGCAACAGCTTCGAGCCGGTCGGCGTGCTGCGCGGCTACATGGACAACGACCATGAATCGCGCGCCTTTGCCACGCATATGGTCTGGCGCAATCCGGAATTCGGCGACACCGCGCATGACACGCCCGACAAGCCGCCGCTGCGTGCCCGTACCGCGCGCGTCGCCGCCGTGCAGTACCAGCAGCGCCAGATCGCATCGTTTGAGGATTTCGCCAAGCAGGTCGAGTATTTCGTCGACGTGGTGGCGGATTATAAATGCGACTTCGTGCTGTTCCCGGAACTGCTGACGCTGCAGCTGCTGTCCATCGAGAACCGCGATGCACCGGCAGCCGAGGCCATCGCGGCGCTGACGCGCTATACCGAGCGGGTGAAGCAGCTCTTCAGCGAGCTGGCGGTTAGCTACAACATCAACATCATCGGCGGCTCGCATCCGACCCGCGATACCGATGGCCATGTCTACAACATCTGCTATGTCTGCCTGCGCGACGGCTCGATCCACGAGCAGCGCAAAATCCATCCGACGCCGAACGAGCGCTATTGGTGGAACATCACCGGTGCGGATTCATCGAATGTGATCGAGACCGACTTCGGCCCGATCGGCGTGATGATCTGCTACGATTCCGAATTCCCCGAACTCGCCCGCCACCTGACCGACCAGGGTGCGCAGATCCTGTTCATCCCCTTCTGCACCGACGAGCGCCAGAGTTACCAGCGCGTGCGCTTCTGCGCCCAGGCCCGCGCCATCGAGAACCAGTGCTATGTCGTGATGGCTGGCAATGTCGGCAACCTGCCCAGCGTCGACAACATGGACATCCAGTATGCCCAGAGCTGCGTACTGACGCCCTGCGACTTCGCCTTCGCGCGCGACGGCATCGCCGCCGACACCACGCCGAATGTCGAGATGGTGGCCATCGCGGACGTCCATCTCGACAGCCTGGCGGCGGCTCGCCAGAGCGGCACGGTGCAGAACCTGAAGGACCGCCGCTTCGACCTCTACAACGTCACCTGGAAGGAAGCCCCCACCCGGCCGGATGCGGGCCATGCGGCAGCCCGGCGCGAGGCGGCCGAGTAGTCCATCCCCAGTAGTGACTTATTCTGCTGATCGCTCTACGATTGCACGGGTAACGCAGTCAGTAGAGCATTGTGGGCATGCAACATACCCGTGTGGCGCTGCAGAACCGGGCGCGCCTGGAAGCAGCCGGACAGCCCGATCACGGCTGGGCCGAGCCGCTGGATGTCTACCAGGGGATCTGCCGCGACATCATCGACACGCTTGCCTGCACGCGGGCCAGCATCTGGCGCTTCAACCTGCATGCCGATGCGATCCATTGCCGCTGTCTCTATGACCAGCGCGGCCAGCAATTCGCGCCCGACACGGTGCTGACGGCGGCCGGCGTGCCGCTGTATTTCGAGATCATGGCCAAGGAGCGCCTGCTGGTGATCCCGGACTATGCGCAGCATCCGGCGACGCGCAATCTCGGCGCGCCCTATGCGCAGTCGAGCGGCATCCGCGCGCTGATCGACCTGCTGGTGGTCGATGAGGAAGGCGCGCCGCTGGCGATCATTTCCGCCGAGCAGGACCGGCCGCGGGACTGGCGCGAGGCCGATATCCTGGCGCTGTACCAGATCATGGATCTGGCGACGCCGCTGTTTCGGCGTCTGGGGCGGCTGCCGCAAGCCTGACTTACGGCTTGAAGGACGGCAGCACCTTGGTGATCGCCTCGGCCAGATCGGCCTTGCGCAGCGGCTTGGGCAGCACCAGGGATTCCTGCGCGAAGACCGTTCCATCCAGGCGCGCCGCATCGATCGAGCCCGACATGAACAGCACCGGCATGGCCGGATTCTTGGCGCGTATGCGATGCGCCAGTTCCAGGCCGTCCATGCCGCCGGGCATCTGCATGTCGGTCAGCACCAGGTCGATCGGCAGGCCGCGCTGCAATTCGATCAGCGCCTCATCCGCCGTCGCCGCCGGCAGCACGGCGAGGCCCAGGCTGCCCAGCAGCGCGGTGACGGTGGCGCGCACATCGGGATTGTCGTCGACGCAGAGCACCAGCTTGCGGCCTGGTTCGTTTTCCGGCCGGCGCGACGCCAGCCTTTCGCCCTCCAGCGCCGGCAGGGAGATGCGGAATTCCGTGCCGGCGCCGGGCTGGCTGTCGACTTCGACATAGCCGCCCGACTGCACGACGAAGCCATAGACCATGCTGAGGCCCAGCCCGCTGCCCTTGCCGATTTCCTTGGTGGTGAAGAAGGGCTCGAAGACGCGCGCCATCACATCGGACGGCATGCCCTTGCCGGTATCGCGGATCGCGATCATCACATAGGTGCCGATCGGGGCCGTCCGCGTCGGCATGACGCGCGGTTCGTCCAGATAGGTGATGGTGGTGCGGATCGACAGCGTGCCGGCGCCGCCCATCGCATCGCGCGCATTCAGCGCGATGTTGAGGATCGCGTTTTCCAGCTGGCCCGGATCGACCTCGACCATGTAGACATCCAGCGCCAGCGACGCATTGATGGCGATGCTTTCGCCCAGCGTCCGGCGCAGCATGTCGATCATGCTGTCGACCAGTTCGTTGACGTCGAGCTGCACGGGCTTGAGTTTCTGCTGCCGTCCGAAGGCCAGCAGACGCTTGGTCAGTTCGGCGCCGTTCAGCGCATTGCGCAGCGCCTGGTCGATCAGCCGCTTGCTGTCGCGGTCCTGCACCCGGTCGCCCAGCAGTTCCAGGTTGCCAACGATCACCGCCAGCAGGTTGTTGAAGTCATGCGCCACGCCGCCGGTGAGCTGGCC
>Ga0102594_1000394_pt1 | contig 44140 bp, 54 predicted proteins | sample AraplaCol_mLB_r2_2_FD_76863 | JGI IMG/M metagenome (GOLD analysis project Ga0102594, IMG submission 76863) | Arabidopsis root microbial communities from North Carolina, USA - plate scrape MF_Col_mLB_r2 (SPADES assembly) (version 2) | ecosystem: Host-associated > Plants > Roots > Endosphere...
TGATCTTCTTGGTGTTTTCCACCGATTTGATCTTGCCGCGGATTTCCTTACCAGCTGCCATGAGAGCTCCTTCTTGCGTCGGTCAAGGCGTCGATCAGGCGAACGACTTCTTGAACGCGGTGACGGCGGCCAGCAATTCGGCTTCCGATTCCTTGTCGAGCGCCTTCGCCTTCTCGATCTTGTCGAGCAGGGCAGCGTGGCTGGACTTCAGGAACTGATGCAGGCCATGTTCGAACGGCAGCACCTTCTTGATCTCGAGGTCGTCCATGAAGCCCTTGTTCACAGCGAACAGCGAGGCGCCCATCAGCGAGATCGGCAGCGGGCTGTACTGGGGCTGCTTCAGCAGTTCGGTCACGCGTGCACCGCGGTCGAGCTGCTTGCGGGTGGCTTCGTCGAGGTCGGAAGCGAACTGCGCGAACGCAGCCAGTTCACGGTACTGCGCCAGGTCGGTACGGATACCGCCGGACAGGCCCTTGATGATCTTCGTCTGAGCCGACGAACCCACGCGCGACACCGAGATACCGGCGTTGATGGCGGGGCGGATACCGGCGTTGAACAGGTTGGTTTCCAGGAAGATCTGGCCGTCGGTGATCGAGATCACGTTGGTCGGAACGAAGGCGGAAACGTCACCGGCTTGCGTTTCGATGATCGGCAGTGCGGTCAGCGAACCGGTCTTGCCCTTGACTTCACCCTTGGTGAAGGCTTCGACGTAGTCGGCGTTCACGCGGGCTGCGCGTTCGAGCAGGCGGCTGTGGAGATAGAACACGTCGCCGGGATAGGCTTCGCGGCCCGGCGGGCGGCGCAGCAGCAGCGAGACCTGGCGGTAGGCCACGGCTTGCTTGGACAGGTCGTCATAGACGATCAGTGCGTCTTCGCCGCGGTCGCGGAAGTACTCGCCCATCGTGCAGCCAGAGTAGGCCGACACGTATTGCATGGCGGCCGATTCCGAAGCTGAGGCTGCCACCACGATCGTGTAGTCCATGGCACCGGCTTGTTCCAGCGCGCGCACCACGTTCTTGATCGACGAAGCCTTCTGGCCAATGGCGACGTAGATACACGTCACGCCTTGGCCCTTCTGGTTGATGATCGCGTCGATCGCCACGGCGGTCTTGCCGGTCTGGCGGTCGCCGATGATCAGCTCGCGCTGGCCACGGCCGATCGGCACCATCGAGTCGATGGACTTCAGGCCCGACTGCATCGGCTGGTCCACGCTCTTGCGGGCGATCACGCCGGGAGCGACCTTCTCGATCACGTCCGTCATCTTGGCGTTGATCGGGCCCTTGCCGTCGATGGGCTGGCCCAGGGCGTTCACCACGCGGCCGATGAGCTCGGGGCCCACGGGCACTTCCAGGATGCGGCCGGTGCACTTGACCGTGTCGCCTTCGGAGATGTGCTCGTACTCGCCCAGAATCACGGCGCCGACCGAGTCGCGCTCGAGGTTCAGCGCCAGGCCGAAGGTGGGGGTGCCGTCGGCGGTGGCCGGGAACTCCAGCATTTCGCCCTGCATCGCGTCGGACAGGCCGTGCACGCGCACGATGCCGTCGGTCACCGAGACCACGGTGCCTTCGTTGCGGATGTTGGCGCTGACGCCAAGACCCTCGATGCGGCTCTTGATCAGCTCGGAAATCTCTGCGGGATTGAGTTGCATGACTCTTTCCTTCTTTCTTTCAAGGGTGGGCTGCGGCCATCAGGCCGACAGCGCAACTTTCATTTGTTCGAGGCGTGCCTTGACGGAGGTGTCGAGCACCTCGTCGCCCACCACCACGCGGATGCCGCCGATCAGCGACGGGTCCTGCTGGACCGTCAGCTGCAGCTTGCGGCCGAAACGCTTCTCCAGCGTCGCGCCCAGCTTGGCCAGCTCGTCGGCACCGATCGGGAAGGCGCTGTGCACCACCGCATCGGAGGAACCGCTCCTGGCGTTGGCCAGGATGCGGAACTGCTTGGCGACTTCGGGCAACGCGGCGAAGCGGCCGTTTTCCAGCACCGTGGTGAGGAAATTGGTCGCGGCGGCGGGCAGGGCCGAACCGGCAACGCCGGCGATCACGCCGAGCACCTGCTCGACGCTGGCCTTGGGGTTGTCGGCGAAAGCCTTGAGCTGCGGATTGGCCGCGATCGCCGCAACCTGGTCGAGCCAGGCGGCGGTGCCGCTCAGGTCGGCCGAGGACGCCTTGAACAGCGCTTCCGCATAAGGGCGTGCAATGGTGGCGATTTCTGCCATGGTGGTCCTTGCCTCGGGCTTCTTACAGTTCAGTCTGCAGGCGCGAGAGCAACTCGGCGTGGACGCCGGCGTTGACTTCCTTGCGCAGGATCTGCTCTGCACCCTTGACGGCCAGCACCGCGACCTGCTCGCGAAGCGCTTCGCGGGCCTTGACGGCCTGCTGGTCGGCTTCGGCCTTGGCAGCGGCAACGATCTTGTTGCCTTCTTCCGTGGCGCGTGCCTTGGCTTCTTCGATGATCGCCTGTGCGCGGCGCTCGGCGTCTGCCAGGCGCTGTGCGGACTCGTTGCGGGCCTGGCCCAGCTCGACTTCCACGCGCTTGTTGGCGGCGCTCAGCTCGGCCTTGGCCTTGTCGGCGGCGGCCAGGCCGTCGGCGATCTTCTGGGCACGGTCATCCAGCGCCTTCGCGATCGGCGGCCACACGAACTTCATCGTGAACCCGACCAGGATCAGGAACACGATCATCTGGACGATGAGGGTACCGGTAATGCTCACTTTTCTTTCCTCTCTTTGGGAAGGGATCCGAGGATGTTCCCGAAGGATGGACGTTCAGGTCCGAAGACGAAAACGGGCCGGTATTACTTGGCCAGCGTGGCGATCTGCGCCAGGAAGGGGTTGGCGGTGGCGAACCACAGGGCCACACCGGTACCGATGATGAACGAGGCGTCGATCAGGCCGACCAGCAGGAACATCTTGGTTTGCAGTTCGCCCATCAGTTCGGGTTGGCGTGCAGCCGACTCGAGGTACTTGCTGCCCATGATGCCGATGCCGACGCAAGCGCCGAACGCGCCGAGACCGATGATCAGGCCGGCGGCCAGGGCAACAAAGCTGATAACTTCCATGATGACTCCTAAGGGACTTTGGTTGACGAGAGAAAAAACGAGAACGAAACGGAAAGCGGGGATCAGTGGTGATCGTGCGCCTGGCCGATGTAGACCAGGGTCAGCATCATGAACACGAATGCCTGCAGCACGATGATCAGGATGTGGAAGATCGACCAGATGGTGCCGGCAATGATGTGGCCCAGGGCCAGGAAGATGCCGGTGGCGGAGAGGGTCCAGGCGCCGCCCATCAGGGCGATCAGCAGGAAGATCAGTTCGCCGGCATACATGTTGCCGAACAGTCGCATGCCGTGGGAGACCGTCTTGGCGACGAACTCGATGATCTGCATGGCGAAGTTGAAGGGGTACAGCGCCCAGTGGTTGCCGAAGGGCGCGGTGAACAGCTCGTGGACCCAGCCGCCCAGGCCCTTGATCTTGACGTTGTAGTACAGGCAGATCAGCAGCACGGCCACCGACAGACCCATGGTCACGCCCAGGTCGGCGGTGGGCACGACGCGCAGGTAGGCGTGGTGCGGGTCGGCACCGGCAGCGCCGTGTGCCCAGGCCCACAGTGCGGGCAGCAGGTCCACCGGCAGCAGGTCCATCGTGTTGAGCATGATGATCCACACGAACACGGTGAGCGCGAGCGGCGCCACGAACTTGCGGCTGGTGGCGTTGTGCACGATGCCCTTGGCCTGCTGGTCGACCATTTCAACCAGCATCTCGACGGCAGCCTGGAAGCGGCCCGGCACGCCCGAGGTGGCCTTGCGGGCACCCAGCCAGAGCAGCCAGCAGCCCAGCACACCCAGCACGATCGAGAAGAAGATGGAGTCGAGGTTGAAAACGGTGAAGTCGGCAATGCCCGAGGGCTTGCCGCTCTGGAAGTGGGTCAGGTGGTGAATGATGTATTCACCAGCGGATTGCCCTTGTTCTGCAACGTTTTCAGCGGCCATCTGATTACTCTTAATTCAAAAAATCATTTGCGCCTGGGAGCGAACACCACCGCCGCCCAGTACGCCTGCATTGCCACCACCAAGCCCACCAGCATGGCTGGCCAGCTCAGATCCGAGATCAGCCTTGGCGCAGCGAACAGCATCGCCACCGTCAAGGCCATCTTGACCATTTCCCACACAAAGAACGCCATCACCGCAGTGCTGGCGTTCAGGGACGCCAGGCGCCCCGTGAGTCCGCGGGCGAAGACGGCCGCGGGGATCACCACCGACAGCGCGCCGTAACCGGCCGACCAACCCAAATTTTGTTTCCCCGTCAGACCCCAGGTGACCAGCGCCACCAGGATGCCTGCAATGACCTGTCCTGCGATCACCCGCCACGGGGAGACCTGGGGACTGCGCTCGCGCAGCTGTTGCGCCTCCACAGCGCTCAGCGGCTTGAAATTCCGCTCTCGTTCTTCCTGCTCTTCTTCCTCGCGGTCGAAGGCCGGGGGCATGTTCTTCATTGGTTATCTCCGCCCGGAACGAAAGCCTGAAGATTTCACAAAGCCCTTGATTATAAGTAGAAACACATGACGCCCAAACGCGGCCCTGCCGGGCGCTTGGAAAGGCGCGCATCATCCCCATCTGCGACCATTGCCATCCAAGCAGGAGCCGAGTCCATGAACACACCCACCACGCCCCAGACGCCCGCTGCGCCCGTCGACGCGCGCAAGGACTCGCTGATCGAGTACCCCTCCAAGTTTCCCATCAAGGTGATGGGCGCGAACGTGGACGGCTTCGTCACGGCCGTCACCCACGTGGCCAAGCAATTCGACCCCGACTTCGACGCCACCACGGTCGAGCTGCGCGACAGCAAGGCCGGCAACTACCTGGGCGTGACCATCACCGTGACCGCCACCAGCCGCGAGCAGCTCGACGACCTGTACCGCGCGCTGTCGTCCCACCCCATGGTCAAGGTGGTGCTCTGAGCGAAGACGCGGCCACGGCGCAGGCAGCGCCGGCCTCGCTCGCGCTCGCGCAGCTGGGCCGTGCCGATTACCTGGCCACCTACGCCGCCATGCGCGAGTTCACGCTCGCGCGGGGCGAGGGCACGCCCGACGAGCTGTGGGTGTGCGAGCATGCCCCGGTCTACACCCAGGGCCTGGCCGGCAAGGCCGACCATGTGCTCGCGCCGGGCGACATCCCGGTGGTCCAGACCGACCGCGGCGGGCAGGTGACCTACCACGGCCCCGGGCAGGTGGTGGCCTATCCCCTGCTCGACCTTCGCCGCGCTGGCTACTACGTCAAGGAGTATGTTTTTCGCATCGAGGAATCGGTGATCCGCACGCTGGCGCATTTCGGCGTCACCGGCCATCGCGTGGGCGGCGCGCCCGGCATCTACGTGCGTCTGGACGATCCCTTTTCACATGCCGGACTCACCGGGCCGATGCATCCGGCCGACCCTTTCCGCGGCCTGGGCAAGATCGCCGCCCTGGGCATCAAGGTCAGCCGGCACTGCACCTACCACGGCGTGGCGCTGAACGTGGCGATGGACCTGGAACCCTTCGGCCGCATCAACCCTTGCGGCTACAGCGGGCTGAAAACGGTGGACCTTTCTACAATCGGGGTCCAGACCACCTGGGATGAAGCCGCGCAGGTGCTGGGCCGAAAGCTCGCCGCCTTCCTGCAACCTTAGCCGTCCCCACACCCCGCCATGAGCACCTCCGAAGTCGTCCGCGACGCGCAAAGCCAAGAGAACTACAACCCGCTGGCCAAGCAGAAGGCCGCCGCCAAGCTGTCGCGCATTCCGGTGAAGGTGGTGCAGCAGGGCGAGGCGCTCAAGAAGCCCGAGTGGATCCGCGTCAAGGCCGGCAGCCCCAGCACCCGTTTCTACGAGATCAAGCAGATCCTGCGCGAGAGCAACCTGCACACCGTGTGCGAGGAAGCCTCCTGCCCCAACATCGGCGAATGCTTCGGCAAGGGCACGGCCACCTTCATGATCATGGGTGACAAGTGCACCCGCCGCTGCCCCTTCTGCGACGTGGGCCACGGCCGCCCCGACCCGCTGGACAAGGACGAGCCCATCAACCTGGCGCGAACCATCGCCAAGCTCAAGCTCAAGTACGTGGTCATCACCAGCGTGGACCGCGACGACCTGCGCGACGGCGGCAGCCAGCATTTCGTCGACTGCATCAGCAACATCCGCGAGCTGTCGCCGCAGACGCAGATCGAGATCCTGGTGCCCGACTTCCGCGGCCGCGACGACCGCGCGCTGGAAATCCTCAAGGCCGCCCCGCCGGACGTGATGAACCACAACCTGGAAACCGCGCCGCGCCTGTACAAGGAAGCGCGTCCGGGCAGCGACTACCAGTTCAGCCTGAACCTGCTCAAGAAGTTCAAGGCCCTGCACCCGAACGTGCCCACCAAGAGCGGCATCATGGTCGGCCTGGGCGAGACCGACGAGGAGATCCTGCAGGTGATGCGCGACATGCGCGCGCACGACATCGACATGCTGACCATCGGCCAATACCTGTCGCCCAGCAACAGCCACCTGCCGGTGCGCCGCTACGTGCACCCCGACACCTTCAAGATGTTCGAGCAAGAGGCCTACAAGATGGGCTTCAGCCACGCGGCCGTGGGCGCAATGGTGCGCTCGAGCTACCACGCCGACCAGCAGGCGCACGCGGCCGGGGTCTGAGCCCGGCCAGCAAGAATGAAGGGCCGCTCATGCGGCCCTTTTTCTTCGACGCTGCAGGTCGGCTGCACCACGGTGATGCCGTTGCCGGACAGCACCGTGGTGATGGCAGACAAGCCGTCGCCGTCGCCGTAGTAGCGCGTGTAGGTGCCTGCGGCCAGTTGCCCGGTGCCGGTTGCCGGGCCCGTCTTGATGAGCTCCACCTGGAACTGGGAGCCTGCGTACAGGCTCCCGCTGCACTGTACTGTCAGAAGCCGGGCACGGGCGTGCCCTGCAGCATGACGCCATTGGTCGTGCCGCCGGCACCGCAATCGCGCCCAACGACGCAAAAGAGCAGTCGACTTGCACGTTAGTGCGTCCGCGCTCGCGACCTACTGGTAGCTGACACTGAAGGTTGCCGTGCCGTTCGCCGTTCCCGGCGCGATGCTTGGCCCGGTCTGGTAGTAGCGCGCGGTGTACGTCACCGAATAGGTGCCGCTCATCGAAGGGCCGACCAGCGCCGGCTGCCTGAATGTGACTGGCAGGTTGTTCTTGTCCAGCAACTGGATGCCCACGCCCTTGGCGACGCCGGTACCTTGCGTGACCTGCAGCACGCCTTGGGCACCCGACGGATCCTGCGTCCCATCCAGGCTCAGGTAGACGTTGTTGTTCGTGCCCACGCCCGCAGAGCAGTTGAGCTGGATGTTGAAAGTGCGGGGCTGGGCCGAACTCCCCGGACCCGCGAATTTCTTGACCGACACGGGACCGAAATTCACCGGGATGCCGAGCGAACCCGTATCGACCTTGCACGTCGGCGAAATGATCGTGGTGCCATTGCCGGCCACCGAGACCGTGATGGTCGGGTTGCCAGGGTCGCCGTCGGCGTACTGCCTGGCGATCAACGCATTCGTCAACGGCCCGGAGCCGGTCGTCGCCTCGGTCTTGATCAACTCGACGCGCGTGCGCTGGTCGGGATAGAAGTGAACGGTCGTCAAAGGGCGCCAGGTTTCCTGGAACGGGTAGTAGTTGAAAGAGTTCGATGCGCCGAAGACGGCAGCTACGCGAATTCCTATCCCCTTCACGCCGGATTCCACATACTGCTTGGATGCGTCGCCAAACAAGGGCTTTCCGTTGATCAGCTCCGCAATGTCAGACCCGCCGAGCAGACAGAAATAGACGTTCTGCCCGGCGCCGCCAAAGGGGAAGTCCTGCGATGCGATCACGCTCCCGACAGGCGTGTCATCCTTGACGGTGACCTGGCCCAGGTTGAGCGTCAGGTTGCGCACCGTGTATCCCTTGGCGACCGTACAGGCGGCCCACCCGCTCGGGGCAGACAACGCCGCGAGTACGACAAGCATGGCGCCTGGCGATGCAAGCTCCCTCAGGGCTGCGCGCCCCAAGGCCCGTTTCCATGGCGATGGTGCCTTGATTGCATCTGCGGCAACCCTGGCGTGGATGCTGTTGTGAACTGCCTTCTTCATTGCGAAACCTTCTCTTGAACGGTGGCCGCTGCGGCGCATGAGGCGCTGACTTCTCGGATGGGCGGCGGATTGTCGATATCCGGCACGCTGTACGCGAACGTGCACCGATCGGCCTCGGCAACACCCCACACCACGGCCAGCTTGGCCGCAGGCTCCGCGCCGGAGACGAAGGCCTGCCCATCGGCGCCGACGATGCCCAGTTGCCTGCCCCACGCGTCCTCGACCCGCGCGCCGAAGGGCACCTTCTCGCCATTGGGCCGGGCGAGGCTCAGCATCAATCGATAGCCCACCGCGGTATCGAACTTCGCCAGCACGACGGCGCCGCGCGTGGGCACGAGTTCGGTCGCCGCGTTCTTCACTTCCACCGTGTCGCCCAGGTCGGCGGTGCGCATGGCCAGGCGGTTGCTGCGATAAGGCGTGAGGTTGGGAATGACCGCATGGCCGCTCCAGTCGGTCGCGATGCCGGGCTGCGAATCGAAGCCAACGCCCTCGGCCTTGGGCGCTTCCACCAGGCCGATGGTTTCGCCCAGCGGCTGCGAGAGCGTCACGCCGCCCGGATGCACGACGATGCCGCCCGCCATGCCCACGGTCGTCTGGCCATAGTTGCTGCCGCCGGAGTAGCCCGCATCGAAGCGGCCCACCTGCGACAGGTAGCTTGCACTGGCGCTGCCGTTGTTGCCGCCCTGGTTCGAATGGCCACCGGTCACGTTGTAGGTGAGCCGGCTGTCGTCGAAGGCCGAGCCGTATACGCTGGCCTGCTGGGTGACCAGTCCGCCGCTGCCGCTGGTGGCCGAGTACTGCGCGCTGGCGCGCGTGTCGCCCAGCGGGATGGACAGCGACACCGAGATCTGCCGGTTGGACGGTGCGTACAGGTTGGTGCTGTAGTTGTAGAAGATGCTGTAGGTCAGCTGCTTGTAGTTGCCCGAGTAGCCCAGCTGCACCAGCCGATCGCTGCGGTCGGTGCCCCAGTAGCTTTGCTGGCGGGCCGACGCGAAAACGCTGCCCCAGTCGAACAGCTGCTGCGACAGGTCGAAGCGGATCTCGCTGCGGCGGCTGTTGAAGGGCGTGCCGGGCTGCAGGTCCTGCATCTGCACGGCCTCGGGGAAGGTGCGGAAGCCACTGGTCGAGTAGCGGTAGCCTGCCATGCGGAAGCTGGTGCCCAGGTCGACGAAGGACTTGGCGTACAGGAAGCGCAGCGACTGGCCGTTGTAGGCCTGGCTGATGGTGTCGACGCTGGTGTGCGCCGCCGTGAAGTCGACCGACAGGGCGCCGAACTCCTTGAGGTTCTTGCCCACGCCGGCAAGCAGCGACTGGTACATGTTGGCGCCGATGAAGCCGCCATAGAGCGAGAAGTCGTTGCCCAGGCCGCGCGCCAGCGTGCCCTGCACGAACCCCGGCTCGGACGAGGTGCTGTACGGGGACCCATGGGCGTAGTTCGCGTTGCCCGTGACGTAGGTGAAGCCGGAGCCGTAGCCGTTGCGGTACTTGCCGCCGGTGGCCGAGTAGCGCCATGCGCCTTCGCGCAGCAGGGTGGGCACGGCGGAGAAGGCCTGCGTGTAGCGGGTCTGCCGGCCATCGGCCTCGGTGATGGTCACTTCGAGGTCGCCGCTGGACGCCGTGGGATACAGGTCGTCGATGACGAAGGGGCCGGGCGCGACGAAGGTGCTGTAGATGATGTACCCGTTCTGCCGGATGGTCACCCGCGCATTGGTCTGCGCCACGCCACGGATGGTGGGCGCGTAGCCCTGCAGGCTGTCGGGCAGCATGGCATCGTCGGATGCGATCTGCACGCCGCGGAACTGCATGCTGTCGAAGAAGTTGCCCGGCGTGGTGCCGTCGCCGATGAGCAGCTGGCCGCGGATGGATTGCAGGTCGCGCTGCACGTAGGTGTTGATGGCCTGCCAGCGGCCTTGGCCGTCCACGGTCTGGTTGTAGTTGGAGAACTGGCGGAAGCGCCAGTCGCCCAGGTTGGCGCCCAGGCGAAAGCCGGCGTAGAAGGTGTTGCGATCGGGTCGCTGCGCCGGCGCGCCGAAGTTCGGGTCGTCGAAGGCGCTTTGCTGCTGCTGCGCCACCGTGCCGGCGGGATTGGCCAGCCCGCCGCCGCTGTAGCGCGCGTAGTTGAGCTGGTAGTCCAGCATGGCGGCGGTGATGCCCTTGTCCCACTTGCCGGGGTCGACCGCGCCGCGTGCCGAGCGCCGCAACGCGGCCTGCGGGATGCTGAGGTTCAGCCGCAGCCGGTCCCCTGTGAAGCTCGACGCCGCCTCCGGGATGGCGCCTCCCAGGTCGATGCAGGCCCCGGCGTCCGCGCCGACGATGACGGGGAAAGCCTGCACGTTGACGCCCCAGCCGTCGAGCAATTCGCGAGTCAGGCAAGGTGCTGCATCGCGCTTGCCGTCGACGGCAACGAAGCGGACGCTGCTCTTGCCGAGCGCATTCTGGTTGAGCACCACGTCCACCAGGTACTGCCCCGGCATCACCTGGTTGCCGAAGGCGAAGATCGAGAGGTCCGCGTGCGGCTGGTCGCCGCCGATGCGCAGGAACTCTTCATTGAAGCTGGAGCCTTTGACCTTGCCGGCCGGCTGCGCCGGCTGTGGCTGCGCCGGCTGTTGCGCCTGGGCCGTTGCGAATCCCGCAGCCAGGCACAGGTACAGCATCGACCTCCTGGGCGCGCGAAGGCCCTTCGTCTTGCGAATCATCTTCTCTCCCCTGCTCTTCTTGCTTTCTTGTTGGCGGAGATCAGCGCTTCGCGCCGTCGGGTGGCACGGGCACCAGTTCCGCCTTGACGGACACGGGCTTGTCGCCCACCGGCACCCTCACCTTTTCTTCGGGCGTCTCTCCGCCGTAGTCGTTCAGCGTCGTGAACACGACCTCGACCTCCTGGGGCGACTTCAGCGCAGTCAGCGGATACGACGACTGGCCAAGGGGCGCGATCATGTCCGCGCTGATGACCTGCTGGTCGCCATTGATCTTCAGCGCGGTGAAGGTCACGTGGTAGGCCGAAGGGTTGCCCACCTTGAGCACGGTTCCCTGGCCCTTGTCGCCTGCGCCGACGGCCCACTGGAGCTGGTCCTTGGCCTCGAAGGACTTGCCCGGCAGGCCCGACGGCCGGTAGAACACCTTGATGCGCGTGCGCACCGCGATCTGCAGCACGTTCTCCTCCGCAGACTTCTCCGGGATCTCCTTCACGTTGAGCCAGAACACCGATTCGCGATCGGCGGGCAGGCCGCCTTGCACGCGCACGATGCGCAGGATGTTCTCCATGCCGGCATCCAGGCGCGACAGCGGCGGCGTGACCAGCAAGGGCGTCTTGTTCTTGCCTTCGCCGGCGTCGATCCAGGTCTGGACCACGTAGGGTGAGTTGCCGGTGTTCTTCAGCGGGATGGAGGCTTCGCGGTCCTTCTCCTGAAGAATCACGCGGGTGCCGCCGAGCAGGACGCCTGCGGCGGCCGGCCAGGAACTGAGCATCAGCAGCAGGCTGAAGGCCCAGCAAAGGCGGTTCTTGCTGTGCATGGATCGAATCTCTGAAGCGCATGGACGCGCGCAAGCTGGCAGCGGCAGGCCACCGCACCACACGGGCGCGTTGCCTGGCGAAGCCGATTGGGAAGAGGGATGGCGCCCCGCGTCCGCACCACATGGGCGGGACGCCGGGCGCGAGACGGGCAGCGCTTAGTTGTAGGCCACCGTGAACTGCGCGACGGCGTTGGCCGGGCCGCTCTTGACCGTGGCCGCGGTCGCGATGTACGCCGCCTGGAACTGCAGCGCGTTGTCGCCCTGGCCCAGGGCATAGCTGCTCGAGGCCTGGCCGACCGAGATCTTGGCGCCCGAGGAGTCATCGATCTCCACGGCCACGCCGCCGGCGCTGGCCACCGCGCCCACGGTGCCCGCATTGGCCAGGGTCAGGTTGCCGTTGCCATCGGTCGGACCGCTGAAGGTCACGGTGGCACCCTTGGCGGTGGCACCGCAGCTGGTGAGGTTGATGGTGAACTTGGCGGGCGTGGACTTCTTGCCGATGCCGGTCATCGACGCGTTGCTCACGTTGCCCAGGGGCACCGTCATGTTCTGGCTGCTGGGTGCGATCGAGCACGGCGTGTCGACGATGCTGCCGGTGAAGTTGACCTGGCCGTCGAAGGCGAAGGCGCCCTGGGAGGCCAGGCCGGCAACGGCCAGTGCTGCGACGTTGAGGAAGGCTGCTTTCTTGTTCATGTGATTCCCTGATTGGTTGCTTGGAAACAAGCGAATGATTGCGATAACTCTGCCAGCTCATGCATGACAGGCTGCGGAGTCTAGATTTGATCGGGACGAGATCGAGGCCGGATGCGCGCGTCTGACCATCTATGACACTTGATCGGCCGCCCGCGTGAACTAAGCACGCCACCTACGAACGCTTACAGGGCCCGTTGCGATTGAGTGACCGTCTGCACGCTTTCTTTCCGATGCGGCAAGAGTTTCTTGCTGCCGGCGCCGGTTCTCTTTTGCGTCCGCAAGCACCACAGTCATGCCATCCCCACAAGCAACAAGCCCATGACTTCCCTGCACACGCCCCTTCGCCTCCATCGCTTCTCCCTCTCCGGACACGCGCACCGCGTGCACCTCGCGCTGGGCCTCATGGAGCTGCCCTATGAGCTGGTCGATGTCGACCTGCGCAAGGGTGAGCACAAGACGCCCGAGTTCCTCAGGATGCACCCCTTCGGCCAGGTGCCCGTGCTGGTCGATGGGGACACGACGGTGTTCGACTCCAACGCGATCCTGGTCTACCTCGCCACGCGCTACGACGCCGAGGATCGGCGCTGGCTGCCGCGCGACCCGCTGGCGCAGGCGCGGGTGCAGGCCTGGCTCTCGGTGGCGGCGGGGCAGATCGCCTTCGGCCCCGCGGCCGCGCGGCTGGTCACGCTGTTCGGCCGCAAGCTCGACGCCGACGAGCTGATCGCGCGCTCGCATGCACTGCTGGAGGTGATGGACAAGCACCTGGCCACGCAGCCCTTCCTGGCCATCGACACGCCCACCATCGCGGACATCGCCGGCTACAGCTACATCTGGGCCGCGCCCGAAGGCAACGTGGACCTCGCCGCCTATCCCGCGGTGCGGGCCTGGCTGGCGCGCATCGAGGCCCTGCCCGGTTTCGTGCCCTTCGTCCGCTCACCGGTGGGCCTCGCGGCCTGAGCACCATGGACACGAGCACCCTCACCGCCGCATCCGCGCGCGGCCCCTGGCATGCCGGGGAACGCGCGGTGCAGGAACACGTCGGCGTGGCCGAGCGCATGCAGGAGATCGGCCCACGCGTGGTACGCCACTGGATGCCCGAGCAGCACCAGCGCTTCTTCGAGCAGCTGCCTTTCGTGCTGGTGGGCTCGGTGGATGCGCAGGCGCGGCCCTGGGCCTCGGTGCTGGTGGGCGAGCCTGGCTTCATGCAGGCGCCGGACGCGAACCGGCTGGTCTTCGACGCCCGTCCGGTCGAAGGCGACCCGCTCGCGCAGAACCTGGCCACGGGCGCCGGGCTCGGCCTGCTGGGCATCGAGCTGCACACGCGCCGGCGCAATCGCGCGAGCGGTCATGTCACGCAGTTGGGCGCGCACGGCTTCAGCCTGGCCATCGACCAGTCGGTGGGCAACTGCCCGCGCTACATCCAGGGGCGCACGTTCGAGTGGGCGCGCGATGCCGCGGACGTGCGCCCGCGCGGCATCGACGCGCTGCATGCGCTGGATGACGAAGCCCTCGCGCTGGTGGCCCATGCAGACACCCTGTTCGTCGCCACGGCCGCGCCTGCGTTGGAAGGCGACGGCGACCGCGGCGCCGACGTCTCGCACCGCGGCGGACGTTCCGGCTTCGTGAAGATCGAGGACGAGCGCACGCTGCTGGTGCCCGACTACAACGGCAACCAGTTCTTCATGACCCTGGGCAACCTGCAGCTCAACCCGCGCGCAGGCGTGCTGTTCATCGACTTCGAGCGCGGCGACCTGCTCACCCTCACCGGCCGCACCGAACTGGTCTGGGACGGCGCGCCGGAACTGCAGGCGCTGCCGGGCGCCGAGCGCGCCTGGCGCTTTCGCATCGAGTCCGGGTGGCGCCTGCGCGAGGCGCTGCCCCTGCGCTGGACCTTTCGCGACTGGTCGCCCCACTCGCCGCAGCTGGCGTCGTGAAGCACCGCGGGTCAGCGCAGGGCCGGATCGGCGCGCAGGATCTCGACCGCCATGTCGACGAAGCCACGTACCTTCTGCGTTGCGCGCCGGCCTTCGTGGTGCACCACGTGGATCGGCACAGGCGCTCCCTCGAAGGCCTCCAGCACGGGCACCAGCGTGCCCGCGCTCACATGCGGCGCCGCCTGGTAGCTCAGCAGCCGCGCGATGCCCAGGCCGGCGAGCGCGGCAGCGACGGCCGAGTCGTTGGTGGTGGTGCGCATGCGCGGCGACACGCGCTGCGTGCCCGGTCGCCCGTCCATGCTGAAGCGCCACTCGGGCTGCGCGGCGAGGCCGGCGGCCGAGATGGTGGCGTGACCGGCCAGCTCCTCCGGCCGCATCGGCGCGCCGTGCGCCTCCAGGTAGGCCGGCGCGGCGACGAGCACGCGGCGCACCCGGCCCACGCGAACGGCCTGCAGGGAGGAATCGGGCAGTTCGGCGATGCGAACGGCCACGTCCACGCCTTCTTCCACCAGGTTCACCACGCGGTCCAGGAAGAGGCACTGCGCATCCACTTCGGGATGGCATTGCAGGTAGCGCACCAGCACCGGCGTGACGTACATCTGGCCGAAGAGCACCGGCGCGGTGATGGCGAGCGTGCCGCGCGGCGCGCCGTGCGTGCCGGCCGCGGCGGATTCGGCGTCCTCGACCTGCGCGAGGATGCGGCGGCAGTCTTCGGCGTAGCGCGCGCCCGCCTCGGTCACGCGCACGACGCGGGTGGTGCGCGTCAGCAGGCGCAGTTGCAGCCGCGCCTCCAGCTCGGCGACGGCGCGGGTCACCACCGGCGCCGAGAGGCTGAGGCGGCGCGCGGCACCGGCGAAGCTGCCGCTGTCGACCACGGCGACGAAGGTCGCCATCGCTTGCAGACGGTCCATGGTCCTGGGTTCTTGTGGGTTGCTAGGCCGGGCGCGATTATGGAGGCCGGCCGCTTTCGCTTGTCCAACGTTCCCGATGAGGAGTTTTCCCAGGCCTTCCTCACGCGCAAGTGGGCGCGCGAGCTGGACTACCGCCTCATCAAGGAACTGTGGGCGCACGACGGCCACCGAATCGCCGTGCGCTTCGCCTACGAATGGCACGACGATGCCGGCAACTGGTTCCGCTCCTACGGCAACGAGAACTGGGAGTTCGATGCCAACGGCCTGATGGCTCGGCGCTTCGCCAGCATCAACGACAAGCCCATCGCCGACTCCGAGCGAAAGTTCCATTGGGTGCAAGGACGCCGCCCCGATGAACATCCGGGACTCAGCGCGCTTGGCTTGTGAGGCCGCTTGGTCGTAGGCTTGGGGGCTATGCCCCAAATGCCCGACTTCGAGACCTTCATTGACCAGGATTTCGGCACCATTGCCGAAGCGATCCGACTGCATGCGGCTGCGCGCCCCGCACATCCCGCGCTTCGCGACGACAGCGCCGCGCTCGGCTACCGCGAACTCGATGCCCTGATGGACCGCGTGGCCGTCGCGCTCCGGCGCGACGGCCTGAGGGCCGGCGATGCCGTCGCCGTGTGCGCGGCTTCGTCGGTGAGCTACGCCGCCCTGTTCCTTGGCGCGCTGCGCGCCGGCGTGGCCGTGGCCCCGCTGGCGCCGAGCTCCACGCCCGCGAGCCTCGCACGCATGGTGCAGGACGCGGACGCACGCCTGCTGTTCCTCGATGACAGCACCGTCGGCGTCCTGGCCGAATCGGCGGGCGTGCGCCGCATCGCGCTGGATGGCGGCAGCGGCGGCGAACCCTTCGAGCGCTGGCTGGCCGCACCGGGCGCGCAGCCGACGGCAGCGGCGGTTGAGCGCGGCACGCCTTTCAACATCATCTATTCCTCCGGCACCACCGGCGAGCCCAAGGGCATCGTGCAGGGCCATGGCATGCGCTGGGCCCACGTGCGGCGCGGCGCAAGGTATGGCTACGGGCCGGACTCCGTGACGCTGCTGTCGACGCCGCTGTACTCGAACACCACGCTGGTCGTTTTCTTCCCGACCCTCGCCTACGGCGGCTGCGTGAGCCTGATGCCCAAGTTCGATGCCGGCCGCTACCTGCAACTGGCGCAGCAGCAGCGCGTGACGCATACCATGCTGGTGCCGGTGCAGTACCAGCGGCTGATGGCACGGCCGGACTTCGACGCACACGACCTGTCGTCGTTCATGTTCAAGTTCAGCACCAGCGCGCCCTTCAACGCCGCGCTCAAGGCCGACGTGCTCAAGCGCTGGCCCGGCGGCCTGGTGGAGTTCTACGGCATGACCGAGGGCGGCGGCACCTGCATCCTGGAAGCCCACCTGCACCCCGACAAGCTGCACACCGTGGGCCAGCCTGCCGAGGGCAGCGACATCCGCCTCATCGACGAGGCCGGCAACGAGGTGCCCCGCGGCGAGGCCGGCGAGGTGGTGGGCCATTCGGCCGGCATGATGACCGGCTACCACCGCCAGCCGGAGAAGACGCGCGAGGCCGAGTGGTTCGACGCCAGCGGCAAGCGATTCATCCGCACAGGCGACATCGGGCGCTTCGACGCCGAGGGCTTCCTGACGCTGTTCGACCGCCGCAAGGACATGATCATCAGCGGCGGCTTCAACATCTACCCGAGCGACCTGGAGGCGGTGCTGCGGCAGCACCCTGCGGTGCTCGAAGCTTCGGTGGTGGGCGTGCCCAGCACCGAATGGGGAGAGACGCCGGTGGCCTTCGTGGTGTCGCGCGAAGGTGCCGAAGCCGTCGAGGCCGAGGCGCTGCGCGCCTGGGCCAATGCGCAGCTGGGCAAGACCCAGCGGATCGCGCGCCTGCTGTGGGTGGACGAACTGCCTCGCAGCGCCATCGGCAAGGTGCTCAAGCGCGAGTTGCGCGACCGGCTGGCCGGTCCGGCGTGAGCGCCGGCATGACGGGCCGGCCCTCGCCCAAGGCGCCGCGCCGCGAGATCAGCTCCGACCACCAGGCCGACGCCGGCGGCGGCAACTGGCTGCTTTGGATCCTGGTCGGCGCGGCGGTGGTGCTCGGCGTGGTGCAGCCGCAGTCGCCGATGGACTACGTGCGGCTGGTCGACTGGCACACGGTCGGCGCGCTGGCGGGCCTGCTGGCCATCACCCAGGGCGTGGAGCGCAGCGGCATGCTGCAGTCGGCGGCCCGCCGGCTGCTCTTCCACACGCACCACGAGCACACCCTGGCGCTGGTGCTCACCGCCAGCGCGGCGCTGCTGTCGGCGCTGGTCACCAACGACGTGAGCCTGTTCCTGCTGGTGCCGCTCACGCGCGCCCTGGCGCAGCAGGCGCACCTGCCGCTGGCGCGGCTGGTGGTGCTGCAGGCACTGGCGGTGAACGCCGGCTCGGCGCTCACGCCCATCGGCAACCCGCAGAATCTCTTCCTGTGGCAGCGCTCGGGCGAGAGCTTCGTGGGCTTCATGGGAATGATGGCGCCCACGGTGGCCGTCATGCTGGGCTGGCTGGTGGTGGCGTGGTGGCTGCTGGTGCCGCGCACGCCGATCGAGCTGCGCGAGTCGCAGGACGCCGCGCCGCGCGAGGCGCGCCTGCTGTGGGTGTCGGTCGGGCTCTTCGTCCTCTTTGTCGTCGCCCTGGACAAGGGCTGGCTACCGTGGGGCCTGGCACTGGTGCTGGGGGCCTACGCGATGTGGCGACCGCGGTTGCTGCTGGCCATCGACTGGACGCTGCTGGCCATCATCGCGCTGATGTTCATCGACCTGCGACAGCTCGCCGCGCTGCCCGCGCTGGCCAGCTGGGTGAGCCAGATGCCCATCGGCGAAGGCTGGCGCGCCTACCTCGCGGCACTGGTCACCTCGCAGTTCATCAGCAACGTTCCGGCTGCCATCCTGCTGGAGCGCTACGTTCACGACCTGCCCGCGCTGGCGGCGGGCGTGAGCGTGGGCGGCTTCGGCTTCGTGGTCGGCTCGCTGGCCAACCTGATCGCCCTGCGGCTGGCGAAGCTGCCGAACGGGCTGCGCGAGTTCCACAAGATCAGCTTTCCCTTCCTGATCGTGTGCGCCGCCTCGGCGCTGCTGCTGCGGCTCTAGGACTTCAGCGCGCGCTGGCCATGATGTTCATGGTCTGCACCGAGCTGCGCATGCGCCACTCCAGCAGCGAGTGCAGCAGGCGCTGCTTCTGGTCGGCATGCGCGGGGTCGTTCCACAGGTTGCGGTCTTCCTGCGGGTCTTCCTGCAGGTCGAAGAGCTGGCCCTCGTCGCTGCCCACGATGTGGGTGATCTTGTAGCGCTTGTCGCGCACCATGGTGATGAGCTGCGCGCCGGTGAGCGACACGTCACCTGCCTGCTCCGCAAACACCTCGTCGCGGCCCGCCCAGGGCTCGCCGCGCAGCGCCGGCATCAGGCTCTGCGCCTGGCAGGCCGGCGGCAGCGGCGCGCCGGCCCATTCGAGCACGGTGGGGCCGATGTCGAAGAGCTGGCAGAGGCCCTCGACCTTCTGCCCGGCCTTGACCTCGCCCGGCGCCCAGAAGATCGCGGGCACGCGGGTGACCGTGTCGTACATCGACCATTTCTGCGACAGGCCGTGGTCGCCCAGGTTGTCGCCGTGGTCGGAGGTGAAGATGATGAGCGACTCGTCCAGGTAGCCCTTGCGCTCCAGCACCTCGATGAAGCGGCCCAGCGCCTCGTCGATCATGGTGACGTTGCCCAGGTAATGCGCGCGCAGGCGGCGCATCTGCTCGGCGGTGGGGTTCATGTTCCACAGCACCGCGTCGTGGTCCACCTTGCTGTCGTGCTCGCGCTTGTGCTTGAGGAAGTCCGGCAGCTCGTCCAGGTCGGGCGGGTTCGGGTTGGCGTAGGGAACGCGCGGGTCGTCCAGGTAGCGTTGCGTGTACTCGGGCAGCGGGTCGTAGGGCGGGTGCGGGCCCAGGAAGCCGACCTGCATGAAGAGCTGCTCGGGCTTGGGTCGCGTCTCCAGCCACCAGTTGGCCAGGCCGCCGACGAAGAAGTCGGCATGCGACTCGGGCGGCAGCGTCCAGTCGAAGGCGCCCAGGCGCTCCTTGTAGTCAGGCAGCTCGCGGTAGCGCTCGCGCGAAGGCTTGATCTGCGAGCGCGACACCAGCGCCTTGTCCCACTCGTCGGCGTACCAGCGGCCTTCGTAGTAGCGGTCCTTGTTCTCGCACACGAAGCGCTCGTGGAAACCGGCCTTGGCGTCGTAGGGGATGGTGTGCATCTTGCCGACGTTGACGCAGTGGTAGCCCTGCTGCGCCAGCGAACCCACCCAGGTGCGCTGCCATTCCTGGCCGTTGCGCAGGATGCCGGTGGCATGCGGGTAGTAGCCGTTGAAGAGGCTCGCGCGCGAGGGCACGCAGCTGGGCGCGGTGATGAAGCAGTTGGTGAAGTGCGTGCCTTCGCGCAGCAGCCGGTCGAGGTTGGGCGTGTGCATCCACGGGTAGCCGTGGGCCGCGATGGTGTCGAAGCGCTGCTGGTCGGTGATGACGAGGAAGATGTGCTTGCGCTTGGGGGTGGTCAAGACGAGGGCTCCAGTTGCATGGCATCGCCGCGCCAGAACGCGATCTGGTGCGCGAGCTGGTGGTCGATCATGGGGCGGCCGCCGAGCACGCGCAGGCCGCGCGCCTGGGCGGCGGCCATCAGCTCGGTGTCGCGCGCGGCGATGATGTCGAAGAGAGCTGCGCCTTCGGGCAGCAGCGAGGGGTCGAGCGGCAGGGCATCCTCCGCATGCAGGCCCATGGGTGTGGCGTTGACGGCCAGGCCACAGCGCTGCAGCGCGGCGCGGTCCGTGCCGATGGTGATGCGAGGGAAGGCGGCGCGCAGCGCGGCCTGCAGCGATTCGACACGCGCCGGGTCGGTGTCGGTGAGGTGGATCTCCTGCACGCCTTCCTGCGCCAGCGCGAAGGCGATGGCCGTGCCCGCGCCGCCAGCGCCGGCGATGAACACCGGCCGCTGCACGTCCAGCAGCCCGTTGGCGCGCGCCGCGCCCACGAAGCCGATGCCGTCGGAATTGGTGCCGGCCCAGTGGCCGTCGGCTTCGAGCCGCAGCGTGTTGACCATTCCGGTGGCGCGCGCCTCGCGCGTGAGCCAGCGGCACAGCGCATGGCCCGCCGCCTTGTGCGGGATGGTGAGGTTGATGCCCTGCAGGTTGGTCACGCGCGCCAGCTGCGCGAGCACGCCGACGAGGTCTTCCGGCGCGACGCCCATGGGCACCTGGAACCAGTCGAGCCCCACCGCCGCGAAGGCCGGGTTGTAGACGCGCGGCGCCTTCACGTGTCCGATGGGATGCGCGAGGATGAACACGAGGCGCGTGGCGCCGGTCAGTTCCATGGAATCAGCCTTTCACTGCGCCGGCGGTGAGGCCGCTCACCAGGTAGCGGCGCACCATCATCGAGAACACGAGCACCGGTGCCATCACCAGCGAGCCGCCGGCGGCGATCTTGCCCCACTCCCAGCCTTCGTAGTTCATGAAGTTGACCACCGCCACCGGCGCGGTGCGCGCGTCGGTGCGGGTGAGGATGAGGGCGAAGAAGAAGTCGTTCCAGGCGTAGAGGAAGCACAGGATGGCCGTGGCCGCGATGCCGGCGCTGGCCATGGGCATGACGATCTCCATGAACACCGTATGCCAGGGCGCGCCGTCCATGAGCGCGGCCTCTTCCAGCGAGGCGGGCACCGCGTCGAAGAAGGGCTGCATCATCCAGATCACCAGCGGCAGGTTGAAGCTCATGTAGATGAGGATGAGCCCGGTGCGCGTGTCCAGCAGCCCCAGCCAGCGGAAGGCCAGGAAGAAGGGAATGGTGAAGGCGATGGGCGGCGCCATGCGCGTGAGCAGGATCGACAGGCCCAGGCCAAAGCGCCCCCGCCCGCTCCAGCGCGACAGCGCGTACGCCGCGGGCACGCCCAGGATCAGCGCCAGCACGGTCGACACGCTGCTGGTGACCAGGCTGTTGACGAAGGACTCGGGGAAGCCGCCCTGCCACAGGCCGACGTAGTGCTCCAGCGTGGGCGTGAAGAGCATGCGCGGCGGAAACTCCAGCATCAGCTCCTTGGGCTTGAAGGACATCTGCAGCAGCCACAGGAAGGGCAGCAGCATGATGAGCAGCACCACCGGCACGGCCCAGGGGCCGAGCGTGCGGCGAAGGCGGGAACCCGCGCTCATTGCATGCCCTCCGCGCGCCGGCTCATGCGCATGGCGGCCCAGCTGATGAGCACCGTTACCGTGAGCAGCACCACCGTGATCGCGCTGGAATAGCCCAGCTCGCCGAAGTTGAAGGCCACCAGGTAGGCGTAGTAGTTGGTCACCTCGGTCACCGAGCCCGGGCCGCCGCCGGTGAGCAGGAAGATGAGCGGGAAGGCCTTGATGCTGTCGATGAGCCGGAACAGCGTGCACACCACCAGCACCGGCGCGATGTAGGGCAGCACGATGTGGCCGAACACGCGCCAGGCGTCGGCGCCGTCCATGCGCGCGGCCTCGACGTACTCGGCCGGCAGGTTCTGCAGCGCCGCCAGCACCATGAGGAAGGTGAAGGGCGCCCACTCCCAGGTGTCGGCGATGACGATCGAGAGTAGCGCGAAGTCCACGTGCGTGGTGAGCGCCGGCAGCGCCACGCCCAGCACGCGGGCGGCCTGGTAGATGGGGCTGATGTCGGGCGTGTAGACCAGCTTCCAGATCACCGCCACCACGATGGGCGGCAGCACCATGGGAATGACGAACAGGTGCCGCAGCGACTGCCAGCGCCCCTGCGCCGCATTCACCATCAACGCCAGGCCGGTCCCCAGCAGCACCTGCAGCACCACCGTGTAGAGCGACAGCCGCGCCTGGACCCACAGCGACCCGGTGAAGCGCTCGTCGCCGCCCAGCAGCTTGTAGTTGCGCAGCGGGTCGCTGAAGTCGCCCAGCGACGCCGGGTTGACCAGCGCGGCCGGCGTGAGGCTGGTGACCAGCAGGAAGAGCGTGGGCAGCCCGGCGATGAGCAGCAGCACGACCAGGCTGGGCGAGATCGCCGCCCACACGAAGCGGCGCCGCTGGGCCTCGTACGATGCGCGTGCTGTCATCCGGCCGCCCTGCCCCTCAGACCTTCGCGCCGGCGCGCTTGAGGCTGTTGATGGCCGCTTCCTGCGCCATCTTCATCGAGGCCGCGGCGGGCATCTGGCCCGACACCACGCGCTCGACCGCCTTGTTGACCACGTCGCCCACCAGCGGGAATTCCTTCACCGTGCGGTAGGCCATGTAGTTGCGCGTCTTGCCCGGCTGCTCCAGCACCTCGAGGTAGAGCTTGCCCAGGTCCTGTCCGTTGATGGTGTTGATGCGCTTGTATTCCTCGCTCTGGATGACCGAGCGGCGGCAGACCGAGGGATGCCCGGTGTCCTTGACGATGCGCGCCGTGAGCTCCGGGCTGAGCGCCCACTGGATGAAGGCCCACGCGGCCTCCTTGTTCTTGGCGTTCTTCGGAATCCCCAGTCCCTGGCTGTTGGAGGCCGGGAAGTCGCCCTTGGGCCCGGCGGGCATGCGCACCACGCGGGCCACGTCCTTCACCTTGCTGTCGGGCGAGGTGAGCATGGCCGTGACCCACGAGCTGGAGTGGATGAAGATGTTGGAGCGCCCGCCGATGAGCGCGGCGCGCGCCTGGTCCTCGGTGTAGCCCAGCACGCCCTGCGGGCTGTACTTGGCCAGCAGCGTCGAATAGAACTCGGTGGCCTGGATGCAGGCCGCGCTGTCCAGCGCCGGCGTGATGTTCGAGGGCGGATCGACGAACAGGTCGCCGCCGAACCCCTGCACGTAGGGCGGCAGGAACCAGTGGTGCAGGTTGGAGCTGACGAAGCCGGTCATGCCCTCCTGGCCGTTCATGGCCTCGGCCGCCTTCATGAGGCCGTCGAAGGTGGTGGGGATTTCCACGCCGCGCTTCTTCATGAGGTCGGGGCGGCTGACGCCCATCAGCATGGCGCCGCCTTCCCACGAGTAGCCGAAGGTGTGGCCGGCCTTGTCGCGGTACGGGATCTGCGCGCCCAGCACGAAGTCCTCGGGGTTCCAGTTGGCGGCAGTGAGCTTCTTGTCCTTGGTGAAGTCGTCCAGGTCGGCCAGCAGGCCGGCGGCCACCCAGCGCGCCGCCAGGATGAAGGTGACGTTGCAGAAGTCCCAGGCGCTGCCGCCGGAGGACAGCTCCAGGTCGGCCTGCTGGTTGTAGACCGGGAAGGCCGAGACCTGCAGGTCCACCGTCATGCCGGTCTGCTGCTCGAACTCTGGGATGTACTTCTTCAGGATGTTGAAGAAGCCGTGCTGGTAGACCGCGCCGCGCAGCTTCAGCCCGTTGAAGGGCTTGGATTGCGCAATGGCCGGAAACGCCAGCCCGCCGCCCGCGCCGACGACGGCGGCGCCCGCGGCCGCCTTGAGCAGGCTGCGGCGGGTGGTATCAGGTCCAATGGAAGAAACGTTGCTCACGATTTGTCTCCTGTTTGTCTTGGAGGGACGCCGGCGGCCGGTGCCCGAAAGCGCCAGAGGCAAGCGAATATGACAGACAACTCCGCAAGCGGTAGCCCCGGATTAACCCCTAAATTCACAAGCAACGCTGGCGCTTAATCTACCTGTACTTTCTTCATATGTCAGACGAAAAGAAGACCAAAGCCCCCTCCAGGTCGCGCGCCGCGCCGGCGCGCCGCGGCCCCATGCACGTGACCGAGGAGATCGCCCGCCGCGTGGTCGGCGGCGAGTGGGCCGTCGGCATGAGCCTGCCCACCGAGATCGACCTGGCGGAAGCGCTGGGCGTGGCACGCACCTCGGTGCGCGAGGCGCTGTCGCGCCTCAAGGCCAAGGGCCTGATCGCGGCGCGCCAGAAGGCCGGCACCCGGGTGCTGCCGCGCGAGCAGTGGAACATGCTGGACGAGGACGTGCTGCGCTGGACCTGGTCCGGCGACAACCGGGCCGCGATGGCGCAGCACCTCATGCAGCTGCGCCGCATCGTGGAGCCGGCGGCGTGCGAGATCGCCGCCGCCACGGCCACCGATGGCGCCATCGCGGCCATCGAGCGCGCATACCGCGGCATGGACGCGGCGGGCACCGACCCGGTGGCCTACGCGGGGCCCGACCTGGCCTTCCATCGCGCCATCCTCAGCGCCACCGGCAACCCCTTCCTCATGTCCTTCGGCGCCACCATCGAAGTGGCGCTGCGCATGTCCTTCGAGCTGTCGACCAAGCAGCCCGGCGCGCCTCGCAAGAGCCTGCCGCTGCACCGCGCCGTGCTCGACGAGATCTGGGCCCGCAAGCCGGCCGCCGCCCGCAAGGCGATGGAGAACCTGCTGGGCCTGACCGAAAGCAACATCCAGCGCGGCGTCGCCGCCGGCAACGCCGACTGACGCTGCAGCCACATCACCCCACCTTCCATGGCCGACATCCAGCTCCGATCCATCAGCAAGCGCTTCGGCGACGTCGAAGTCATTCCCGACCTCGACCTCAGCATGCCCGACGGCAAGGTCACGGTGCTGCTGGGCCCCTCGGGCTGCGGCAAGTCCACGCTGCTGCGCATGATCGCGGGGCTGGAGACGCCCAGCGGCGGCGAGATCCGCATCGACGGCCAGGTGATGAACGAGGTGCCGCCGGCCGAGCGCGGCTGCGCGCTGGTGTTCCAGAACTACGCGCTCTATCCGCACAAGACGGTGCGCCACAACCTGAGCTTTCCGCTGCGCATGGCCAAGGTGGGCAAGGCCGAGCAGGAGAAGGCGGTGCAGGAGATCGCGCACAAGCTGGAGCTCACGCCCCTGCTCGACCGCTACCCGCGACAGCTCTCGGGCGGCCAGCGCCAGCGCGTGGCCATGGGCCGCGCGATGATCCGCCGGCCCGGCGTGTTCCTCTACGACGAGCCCTTGTCCAACCTGGACCTGGAACTGCGCGTGCGCCTGCGCCTGGAGATCGCCCGGATGCAGCGCGAGCTGCAGGCCACCGCCGTGTACGTGACGCACGACCAGACCGAGGCCATGACCCTGGCCGACCAGATCGTGGTGCTGCGCAAGGGCCGCATCGAGCAGGTGGGCGCGCCGCTGGAGCTGTACCGCGCCCCGGCCAACCTCTTCGTGGCAGGCTTCATCGGCACGCCGCGCATCAATCTCTTTCCGGTGCTGGGCGCGGCGGCTGATGGCAACGGCGGCACGCGGCTGTCGCTGGGCGAGAACACACAGCTGGACGTGCCGCGCGCCTTGCCGGCCGATGTGCGCACGGTGGGCTTCCGCCCCGAGCAGGCCCGACTGGGCGAGGCCGGCGCGGGCCAGGTGCAGCTCGAGCTGCGCGGCTGCGAGACCCAGGCCATGGAGCACCTGGGCGACCGCGCTTTCTGCTACCTGCGCTGCGAGCTGGGCGAGCTGGTGGTGCTCGCGCCCAGCGCCGACGCGCAGCTGTCGGGCACGCTGCGCCTGGCCATCGACGCCGGCGCGCTGCGCTACTTCGACGCCAGCGAGCAGGCGATCCGCTGAGGCCTCTTCCTCAGTCGGCGACCTTCAGCACCAGCTTGCCGAAGTTCTCGCCGGTGAAGAGCTTGGGCAACGCATCGGGGAAGGCCGCGACGCCGCCCTCGACCACGTCCTCGCGGCTGGTCATGCGCCCTTCCTTGAGGTAGCCAGCCATCTCGGCGATCGCGACGTGGTAGCGGTCGGCATAGTCGAACACGACCATGCCCTGCATGCGCGCACGGTTCACCAGCAGGCTCAGGTAGTTCTTCGGGCCCTGCACCGGCGCGGTGTTGTTGTACTGGCTGATGGCGCCGCAGATGATGATGCGCGCGCCGCGTGCCAGCTTGGCGAGCACCGCGTCGAGGATTTCGCCGCCCACGTTGTCGAAGTAGATGTCCACGCCCTTGGGGCAATGGGCCTTGAGGCCATCGCGCACCGCGGCCGGGCCGGCCTTGTAGTCGATGCAGGCGTCGAAGCCCAGCTCCTTGACCACCCAGTCGCACTTGGCGGCGCCGCCGGCGATGCCGACCACGCGGCAGCCCTTGATCTTCGCGAGCTGGCCCACGGTCTGGCCCACGGCACCGGCCGCGCCGGACACCACCACCGTCTCGCCGGCCTGCGGCAGGCCGATGTCCATGAGGCCGAAGTACGCCGTCATGCCGGGCATGCCCAGCACGTTGAGCCACTGGCCGATGGTGCCGGCGCGCAGGTCGATCTTCGCGAGGCCCGAGCGCTTGATCTCCTCCTGCGCGACCAGGCAGTACTCCTGCACGCCGAGCGTGCCGTACACGATGTCGCCCGCTGCAAAGCCGCTGTTGCGCGACGCCACGACACGGCCGATGCCGCCGGCGCGCATCACGGCGCCCAGTTCCACCGGCGGGATGTAGCTCTTGCCCTCGTTCATCCAGCCGCGCATGGCCGGGTCGAGCGAGAGAGACAAGGTCTGCACCAGCACGCCGCCGTCGGCCGGTTCGCCGGCGGGCTCGGTGGTGAAGGACCAGTCCTCGCGCCTGGGACTGCCCTCGGGGCGCCTGGCGAGGCGGACCTGGTGATTGGTGTGGGTGGCGGTGCTGCTGCTGCTCATGCGATGTCTCCACGCGGGCGGAAGGCCCGGGCGCGCATGGTATCCGGCGCATCGCCGGCCGGCGGTTGCGCAAGCGACAGCCGCACGAGCACGGACAGGCCCGGCCTCGCATTGCGCAGCTCGAAGCTGCCGCCATGCGCCAGGGCCACCAGCTTGCACAGGTACATGCCCAGGCCGACGCCGCCGGTGGCGCGCTGGCGTGCGCCGTCGGTTCGGAAGAAGGGCTCGGCCAGCCGCTCCAGCTGCGCCTCGTCCACGCCGGGGCCGAAGTCGCGCACCTCGATCTCCACCGCGCCCTCGACACGGCGCAGCGAGAGCACCGGCGGGTGCTGCGCGCCAGCAGCCGTGCCGCCATGGCGCAGCGCGTTGTCCAGCAGGTTGCGCAGCAGCAGGCGCATGCGGGTGCGGTCCAGCGACATCGGCGGCACATCGGGTGCCAGGTCCAGCGCCAGCTCGTCCTCGTTCGGCAGCTCGGCCACCACGTCGTGCACCAGCGCCGCCAGGTCGATGTGCTCGCGCAGCAGTGCCGCATGCGGGCTGGCCAGGCGCTCGCTTTCCAGGAGGTCGCTGATGAGGTCGCGCATCTCGCCCAGGTCGCGCAGCAGCGCGGCGCGCTCGGCTTCGCCTTCGGGCGTGGCGGGCAGCAGCTCGGCGTTGAGGCGCGCGCGCGTCAAGGGCGAGCGCAGCTCGTGGCTCAGCGCCAGCAGCAGTGCGCGCTTGGCGTCCAGCATGTCCTGGATGTCGCGCGCCATGGTGTTGATGCGCTGGGCCAGGTCGCCCAGCTCGTCGTTGCGGCGGATGGGAATGGGCTTGCCGAACTCGCCGCGCCCGAAGCGCTGCGCGCCGGCGCCGATGTCGTCCAGCGGCCGCAGGAGGCGCCGCACCACGAGGTAGGACACCAGCACCAGCAGCAGCAGCACGCCCAGCGTGAACCAGACCACGCCCTGCGGCCCGCGCTGCCACGGCAGGCTGCCCAGGCCGAAGCTGATGCGGTGGCCGTCCGCGGTCGTGCGGCTGAACAGGTCGCCGGCGCGGGACTCGAAGCCGCGGCCTGCCATGCGGCCGGGATGCGATTCCCAGTTGACCACCGGCCCCTCGATGCGCACCGCCAGCGGCAGGCGCTGCGTGAGCGCCTGGGCGCGGCCGGGATCGGGCGGCGTGCCGATCTCGGCAGCCAGCCGCTCCACGTAGTCGGCGATCAGCGGCCGCCCCGCATCGCGCCAGCCGCTGGAGACCATGCTGCGCATGCCGCCCATGAACACCGCCGTCATCACCAGCGCCAGCAGCACGAACATGGTCACCAGGCGCAGGCGCAGCGAATGCCGCCAGCGCCGGTGCGAGTGGTGCCAGCGCTGCTGCCAGGCCCGGCCGTGCCGGGTCCAGCGCGAGTCGGAACGGTTCCTCATCACGCGTTGCCGCTCTTTCCCACGGCCAGCGCGTAGCCTGCGTTGCGCAGGGTCTTGATGCAGTCCAGCGGCTCCAGCTTCCTGCGCAAGCGGCTGATGACGATGTCCACGGCGCGGGAATAAAGCTCCGCCTCGTGCCCGCGCAGCCGATTGAGGATGTCGTCACGCCCGAACACCTTGCCCGGCTCGCTGGCCAGCAGCGCCAGCAGCTCGAACTCGGTGCCGGTCAGCTCCACGCGCTCGCCCTGACGGTGCACCTCGCGCTTGTCCAGGTCGATGGACAGGTCCTCGAAATCATGGCGCGAGGCCGCAGCGCCCGTGGCCGGCTTCGCGGCGGCCGCCGCGCGGTGGCGGCGCAGGATGGTCTGCAGCCGCGCCACCAGTTCGCGCGGCTCGAAGGGCTTGGGCAGGTAGTCGTCGGCGCCCAGCTCCAGCCCCACCACGCGGTCCATCACCTCGCCGCGCGCGGTGAGCATCACGATCGGGATGTCGCTGGTCTTGCGGATCTCGCGGCACAGCGCGAAGCCGTCCATCTCGGGCAGCATGACGTCGAGGATGGCGGCGTCGTAGCCGCCCGCTTTCAACCTGGCCAGGCCCTCGCTGGGATGCGAGGCGCTGTCCAGCGCGAAGTCGAAGCGCGCGAAGTAGCTCGCCAGCGGCGCTGCCAGGTGCTCGTCGTCGTCGATCAGCAGGATGCGGGGCATGGCGCGATTGTCTGTCACGCCATCCTCCTTGCATGTCCGCTCACCACGGGTCGACCGGACCCAGTTGCCCCAGGTGGGTGTGGGAGAAGCCGCGGGCGTACTTGAGCCCGTAGCCCAGCGCGCGGTCCAGGCCGATGTGCGCCGTCCAGACAAGCGCCAGGTCGAAGGCCGGCGACAGGTCGGCGCCCAGGCCCAGCGCCAGCAGCAGCGCCGGCACCACGAGCGAGTGCGTCGCGTTGTAGGCGGCGGCGCCGGCGCGCGGCCCCGCGAGATAGGCCAGCAGGGCCAGGTCCGGCAGCAGGAAGCTCAGCGCGAAGAAGCTCCACTCGCCGCCGAAGCGGGCATACGCGGCCATCGCGATCACGACCAGGGCCACGCCCTCGAGGCGCAGGAGCAGCCGCACGCCGCCGCCGGCCGCGCCCGGTTGCGCGGGCGCCGCTTGCGGCGGGTCGCGCACCGGCCGGAGCATGGGAAGCGCCTCGCCGAAGCGGCTGAGATCAGCCATGACGCCCCCAGCGGCCGCGGCGGTCCATGAACTCGCGCACCTTCTGCTGCTGGTCGGGGCGCAGGTTGTCGAAGAAGTCGGCGGCGGCGGCGATGACCTCGGGGCTGCCGCCCTTGACGGCAGCGGTCTTCTCGTCGACCAGCCGCTGGGCGCCGGCCTGGTCCAGCTTGTCGCCGGCAAAGAGCTGGCGGAACTGCGCGCGCGGATCGCTGCCGGCGCGCATGGCCTCGCGCTGCGCCTGCAGCTTCTCGGCCAGCACCGAGAGCTTCTGCTTCTGCGCCGTGTCGAGGTCGAGCTTGCTGCTCACGCGCTCGACCATCTTCGCGCGGAACTCGGCCGGATTGCCGTGCCAGTCGCGCTCGCGCTGGTAGGCGCAGCCGCCCACGCTGGCGGCCACCAGGGCCAGGCCGGCCACGCCGAAGAGAGAACGTCGGAACCAGGATCGCATGGAAGTCTTCCTCCTGAGAAAGGGTTGGGATGGGAAGACCCGATGCTGCGCGGCGCGGCTCGCGAAGTCCTTTCGCGCCGGTTTCGCCGTGTTTCGTTTTATGTCGGGCCGACGCCCGGCACCTCAGGGCTTGGCGGCCAGCAAGGCGGCCGGGTCCTCGGCGTTGACGACTTCCTGCGCCCAGGCCTCGAGCCGGCTGACGTCGGCGCGCAGCACTTCCTGCTTCACCGCCAGGATCTGCGAGGGATGCATGGAGAAGCTGCGCAGGCCCAGGCCCAGCAGCAGGCGGGTGAAGCCGATGTCGCCGGCCATCTCGCCGCACACGCTGACCGCCTTGCCCTGGCGGCGGCACTCGGCGATGGTGTCGGCCACCAGGCGCAGCACGGCCGGGTGGCAGGGGTCGTACAGGTGGGCCACCGATTCGTCGGCGCGATCGATGGCCAGCGTGTACTGGATCAGGTCGTTGGTGCCGATCGAGAGGAAGTCGAAGTGCTTGAGGAAGGTGCGCAGCGTCAGCGCGGCGGCCGGGATCTCGATCATGGCACCCACCTTCACCGCGCCGTAGACCGCGCCGCGGTGGTCCAGCTCGGCGCGGGCGAAGTCCAGCAGCGAGAGGGTCTGGCGGATCTCGCTGGCGTGGGCCAGCATGGGGATCAGCAGGTGGATCTCGCCATGCGCCGCCGCCCGCAGGATGGCGCGCAGCTGCGTGAGGAACATGGACGGATCGGCCAGGCTCCAGCGGATGGCGCGCAGCCCCAGGGCCGGGTTGAGGTGCGAGTCCTCGCGCGACTTGCCGTCCAGCGGCTTGTCCGCGCCCACGTCGATGGTGCGGATGGTCACCGGCATGCCCTGCATGCCGTCGACCGCGCGCTTGTAGGCCTGGTACTGCTCTTCCTCGTTGGGCATCCGGGCCTGCTGTTCGCGGCCCATGAAGAGGAACTCGCTGCGGAACAGCCCCACGCCGACGGCGCCGGCCTTGACCGCGCCCAGCGTGTCCTCGGGCATCTCGATGTTCGCCAGGAGGTCGATGCGCTGGCCGTCCAGCGTGACGGCCGGCTTGTGGCGCAGGCGCGAGAGCCGGTCGCGCTCCAGGTCGCCCTGGCGCTGCTTGAAGCCGTACTCGGCCAGGATGATCGGCGAGGGATCGACGATGACGATGCCACTGTCGCCGTCGATGATCACCCAGTCGTCCTGCCGCACCAGCTGGCTGGCGCTGCGCGCGCCCACCACGGCGGGAATGTCCATGCTGCGCGCCACGATGGCCGTGTGCGAGGTCTTGCCGCCCACGTCGGTGACGAAGCCGGCGAACACGCTCTTCTTGAACTGCAGCATGTCGGCCGGCGAGAGGTCGTGCGCGATCAGGACCAGGGGCGCGTCGAGGGCGTCGGCCGACAGCGGGTCGACCTCGTCGCCGTGCTTGGGCTTGGGCCGCGGCGGCGTGGGCGCGAGGACGGCGGCACTGCCCTTCATCTGGTGCAGCATGCGCTCGACCACCTGCTCGAGGTCGGCCTTGCGTTCGCGCAGGTACTCGTCCTCCATCTCGTCGAACTGGCGGGCGATGATTTCCAGCTGGGTGGTGAGCGCCCACTCGGCGTTGTAGAGGCGCTCGCTGATCCAGTGCTTGACGCCGCCGGTGAGGGCCTCGTCCTGCAGCAGCATGAGGTGCACGTCAAGCAGCGCGGCGAGTTCGTGAGGCGCGTCGTTGGGGCCCATCTGGGCCACGCTGGCCTGCAGGCGGTGCAGTTCGCCCGTGACGGCATCGCGCGCGATGCGCACGCGGTCGATCTCGGTCTCGACCTCTTCGGGCTTGATGAAGTAGTGCGCCACGTCCAGGCGGCTGGACACCACCATGACCGCGCGCCCGATGGCAATGCCTCGGGCAACGGGGAGGCCGTGGATCGACAGGGTCATTCGCCTTCGCCGAACTTGTCGTTCATCAAGGCGACGAGGGCGTCCATGGCCTGCTCCTCCTGGTCGCCGACGGTCTCCAGCTCGATGGTCACGCCCAGCCCCGCGGCCAGCATCATCACGCCCATGATGCTCTTGGCGTTGACGCGGCGCTCGCCGCGCGAGAGCCACACCTCGCAGGGAAAGCTGCCGGCCAGCTTGGTCAGCTTGGCCGAGGCGCGCGCATGGAGTCCGAGCTTATTGCTGATGGTCACGGATTTCTTGATCACTGTGCTTTCTTCTTGCTTGGTTCTGGGGTGCGGCCACCGCCACCTGCATGACACCGGAGGTGCCGCCGGCAATGGCGCGCTGGACCTGGGCATCCAGCGGCTCGTGGCGATAGGTGACGGCGCGCAGCAGCATCGGCAGGTTGACGCCGGCCACGAGGCGCGAGTGCGTGCCGTCGACCAGTTTCTGCGCCACGTTGCATGGGGTGGCGCCGAACACGTCGGCCAGCACCAGCACCTTGGCGCGCGGCGAGCGGCCCAGCAGTTGCGCCAGCTGGATGCGTGCGGCGGCCAGGGTTTCTTCGGGCGACACGTTGGGCTGCACGTCGATGCCGGCGATGTCCTGCTCGCAGTCCGGGAACACATGCAGCGCGCACTGGCGCAGGGCATGCGCCAGGGGAGCGTGGGCGATGAGAAGGATGCTGTTCATGCGTTGCGGGACGGGCCTTCAGCGATTATGCGGGGCGGGCGCGGCGATGGCAGGGGCGAGCAATCCCTGTCCACGCTCAGGGAAGCCGCAATCCCTCGAAGAACGTCTGGGTAGCCTCCGCCGCCGACGGCGTACCCAGCACGGTGGCCTGGTAGAGCGAGACGGCGCCGTTGCGCTGCCGGTGCGCAAACCAGAGTTGCCGCACCTGCTGATGCTGCCGTCCGCCGGCCGCCTCCAACAGCCAGGGCGCCGGGGCGACGGCCGCATGGTTCACCACGGCGGAACGCTCCTCGATCCGCCCGCCGGCCCATTGCGTGTGCGCCTGGCGCTTCCAGGCGCCGAGCCAGCCATCGGCCTGAGCGGCATCGTCGGCGCTGGCCAGCGCCACGGCAAAGGTCGCGCCGCCGGCTTCGCAACCGATCATGGTCACGGGCACCGACCGGTCGCCCAGGGGCAGGTCGCGGCGGGCGCGGTCGGGCTTGCAGGGAAGCAGCGCGACCAGCTCGCCTTCCCCGCCGATGGGCACTTCCCGCCAGTTGAAGGTCGGGCTGCAGGCGCCGAACAGAAGGGCCGCGCCGGCCAGGAGGACGGCGCGGCCGCGCGGGAGAACGAAAGTCATGGGCGGGCATTATTGCGGCCGCCGTCCGCGCAAGCAGGCTCGGGCGGCGGGAACTAAAATCGCGGCCGACCCATCGATCCTGTGCCCATGAACAAGAACATCGTCGTCGCCTCCGCACTCGCGCTTGCCGTGGCCGTCGGCGCGGGCGTCTACATGAGCACCGGCGTCGCGGCCGCGCCGGCGTCCACCTTCGTGCTGCTGGACGGCAGCAGGAAGAGCACCGAGGACATGAAGGGCAAGGTGACGCTGGTGAACTTCTGGGCCACCAGCTGCGTGACCTGCGTGGGCGAGATGCCCAAGGTGGTGTCCACCTTCGAGAAGTACCAGGCGCAGGGCTACGACACCCTCGCCGTGGCCATGAGCTACGACCCGCCGTCCTACGTGGTGAACTTCGCGCAGACGCGCAAGCTGCCCTTCAAGGTGGCCATCGACAACACCGGCGCCGTGGCCAAGGCCTGGGGCGACGTGCAGCTCACGCCCACCACCTACCTGGTGAACAAGCGCGGCGAGATCGTCAAGCGCTACGTCGGCGAGCCCGACTTCGCCGAGCTGCACAAGCTCATCGAGAAGCTGCTGGCCGAGGCCTGAAGCCCGGCTTCCCGAGAAGAAAGGGCGCCTTTGGGCGCCCTTTTCTTTTCCAGCACCTATCTGCTTCTGAATGTGTCGTGGCAGGACTTGCAGGTGTCGCCGGTCTGGGCGACCTGCGCCTTGATGGCGTCCAGGTTGCCGCCCTTGGCAGCGGCCGCGAGCTTGTCGGTGTCGGCCTGCAGCTTGTCGCTCAGCTCCTTGAACTTCGCCTGCTCCTTCCAGATCTCGGGCTTGGCCTTGCCGCCCTCGGTGCCCGGGCCGAAGCCGGCCCAGGGCAGCTTGGAGATGGTGGCCACCAGGTCCGCGTTGGCCTGGGCCGCCGCCGCGTCGAAGGGCACGCGACCGTTCGCCATGGCCGCCAGCCGGCCGAAATGCTGGCTTTGCAGGAACATCGCGCTCTGGCGGTAGTGGATCGCGTCCTCGGTCTTGGCGAACTGGGCGCTGGCCGGCAGGGCGGCGAGCGTGCCGGCGGCGGCCAGCACGAGGTGGACAAGTCGAACGGTCATCGTGGGATTCCTTTCTTCTTGGTGTGGGCGCCGCGCGCGACCCCTGCGCCCGGCGCCGGCCAGTGTAGGACCGGGCTCGCCGATGCGCATAGAAACAATCCCGAGACGCCAGGCGCCCCGGCTTTGCTAATCTGTGCCTCCGTTCCAACGGGCGGCGCCGGCCGGTGCCGCCAGCTTGATGCCCTCCGACCCATCCGCCTTGTCCACCGGCTTTGCCGAACTCGACGCCGGCCCGACCTTGCGCGTGCGGGTCTGGGACCTGCCGACGCGGATCTTCCATTGGGCGTTGGCTGGCGCGGTGCTCGGCCAGCTGGCCACCGGCCTCTCGGGCCTCATGGAATGGCATTTCCGCATCGGTTACCTGGTGCTTGCCCTGCTGCTGTTCCGGCTGGTGTGGGGTTTCGTCGGGGGCTACTGGTCGCGCTTCGGCAGCTTCCTGCATTCGCCGGGCGCGGTCTTGCGGCACCTGCGCGGACAGGCGCCCCGCGATCAGCTCATCGGCCACACGCCACTCGGCTCGCTATCGGTGTTCGCGATGCTGCTCTTCCTGGTGGCGCAGGTGGCCACCGGCCTGGTCTCGGACGACGAGGTGGCCGCCTCCGGCCCGCTCACCCGTTTCGTCTCCAGCGCCACCGTGGGCATGGCCAGCCACTGGCATGGGGCGATCGGCGCCTGGCTCATCCTGGCCCTGGTGCTGCTGCACGTGCTGGCCATTGCGTTCTATGTGGCCGTGCGGCGCCAGCACCTGGTGCGGCCGATGTGGTCGGGAGACAAGCTCCTGACCCACCAGGCCCAGCCCAGCCGTGATGGCGCAGGTGCGCGCGTGCTGGCCCTGCTGATCTTCGGCCTCTGCCTGGTCTTCGCCTACTGGATCTCGAGCCTGCGCCTATGAGTTTCACCACCTCCCGCCCCCTGCCTCTGCTGAACACGCCTGACGTGGTGATCGTGACGGCCGTGGAGCCGCACGAGATCGAGGCCTCGCGTGCCATCTTCCGCGAGTACGCCGACTCGCTGGGTATCGACCTGGACTTCCAGAACTTCGACGAGGAACTGGCCCTGCTGCCCGGCGACTACGCGGAGCCCCGCGGTGCGCTGCTGCTGGCACTGATCGACGGCGAGGCCGGCGGTGAGGCAGGCCCCGGCCAGCTCAGGCGCAGCGACGGCCGCCCGGCGCACGTGGCGGCCTGCTGCGCGCTTCGCCCCCTGGACGCCGCCGACTACCCCAACGCGGCAGAGATGAAGCGGCTGTACGTACGGCCGGCCTTCCGGGGCATGGGCCTGGGCCGCCAGTTGACCGAAGCCATCCTCGATGCGGCCCGCGGCGCCGGCTATGCCTGCGTGCTGCTCGACACGCTGGACGACATGGAGGCGGCCCGCACGCTCTATGAGGACCTGGGCTTCGAGGAAGTGCCTCCTTACTATCACAACCCGATCGCGGGCTCGCACTACCTCAAGGTCGAACTCTGAGGGCAATGAAAAAGGGCCGCGAATGCGGCCCTTTCAGCGTTCCTGCCGTGCTCAGCCCTTGGCCTGCTTGAGCAGCGTACCGGCGTCGCTCACTTCGAACTTGCCGGGGGCTTCCACGTTCAGCGTCGCCACCTTGCCGTCCTTGACCAGCATGGAGTAGCGGTTGCTGCGCACGCCCATGCCGCGCGCCGTCAGGTCCAGCGTGAGGCCGGTGGCCTTGGCGAAGTCGCCGCTGCCGTCGGCCAGCATGCGGACCTTGGCGCCGGTCTTCTGCTCGCGCGCCCAGGCGCCCATCACGAAGGCGTCGTTCACGCTCACGCACCAGATCTCGTCCACGCCGGCGCCCTTGAGGTCGTCGAAGTGCTGCACGTAGCCGGGCACGTGCTTGGCCGAGCAGGTGGGCGTGAAGGCGCCGGGCAGCGCGAACAGCGCGATGGTCTTGCCGGCCGAGGCCTTGGCCACGTCCACCGGGTTCGGGCCGATGCTGCAGCCTTCGCCCTCGACTTCCGAATACTCTTGCAGCGTGGTGTGGGGGATGGTGTCGCCGACCTTGATCATTGAATTGCTCCAGGATGAGAAAAAAGAAAAACGGCCCAACATTGTGGGCCGTTTTTGCGCGGGCCGTCGGACGGCCCCGGAGTTGCTGTGCCTTAGACGGCGGCAGCCTTCTCCACCAGGCGGGTGACCACCCAGTTCTTGGTCTTCGAGATCGGACGCGATTCGGTGATCTCGATGATGTCGCCCATCTTGTACTCGCCCTTTTCGTCATGGGCGTGGTACTTGCTGGTCTTGGCCACGATCTTGCCGTAGAGCTCGTGCTTCACGCGACGCTCCACCAGCACCGTGACGGTCTTGGCGCGCTTGTCGCTGACGACCTTGCCGATCAGGGTGCGCTTGAGGGATTTTTTAGCTTCCGTCATGTTCACTCCTTACTTGGCGGCTTGCTCTTGCTTTTGAGCAAGGATGGTCTTGGCGCGAGCGATGTCGCGACGCGTCACGCGCAGCTGCGAAAGGTTCGACAGCTGTTGCGTGGCCTTCTGCATGCGAAGGCCGAAGTGGGCCTTCTGCAGGTCCTTGATTTCGGCTTGCAGGCCGGCGACGTCCTTGTCGCGCAGCGCGGCGGCCTTGCTCACCTTGGCCGCGGGAGCGGCCTTCTTGCGGGTTGCCATGTTCGTGTCCTCCTGAATCAGGCGCCGAGCTGGCGTGCAACGAAGGTGGTGCGCAGCGGCAGCTTGGCAGCAGCCAGGCGGAACGCTTCGCGTGCGAGTTCCTCGGGCACACCGACGATCTCGTAGATCACCTTGCCCGGCTGGATCTCAGCCACGTAGTACTCGGGGTTGCCCTTGCCGTTACCCATCCGCACTTCTGCGGGCTTGGTGGAGATCGGCTTGTCGGGGAACACACGAATCCAGATGCGGCCACCGCGCTTGACGTGGCGCGAGATGGCACGGCGGGCGGCTTCGATCTGGCGCGCCGTGAGGCGGCCGCGGTCGATGGACTTCAGGCCGAAGTCGCCGAAGGAGACGGCATTACCGCGCGTTGCCACGCCGGTGTTGCGACCCTTCTGCTCCTTGCGGTACTTTCTGCGTGCAGGTTGCAGCATGTTGTTTACTCCGTAGTTCTAAGCCCGATTACTCGGACTTGGCACCGTCCGCTGCTGCAGCGGGCGCGGCTTTGCGGACGCGCTTAACGGCGGGTTTCGAGTCTGCACCGGTGGCTTCGGCAGGCTTGTCGCTGCCATCGGCCGGGGCGGTGTTGCCACCGATCGGGCCGCGGGCACCAGCGCGCGGACCACGACGGTCCGAACCGGGACGGTCGCCACCAGGACGGCCATCGCGGCGCGGGCCACGGGGGCGGCGCTCTTCTTCGGGACGCGGGGTCTCGACGGCGGGCAGGTCGTTGCGGCCCAGCGTGTCGCCCTTGTAGACCCACACCTTGACGCCGATCACACCGTAGGTGGTCTTGGCTTCGGAGGTGCCGTAGTCGATGTCGGCGCGCAGGGTGTGAAGCGGCACGCGGCCTTCGCGGTACCACTCGGTACGTGCGATTTCGATGCCGTTCAGGCGGCCGGCGGACATGATCTTGATGCCCTGGGCGCCCAGGCGCATCGCGTTCTGCATGGCGCGCTTCATGGCGCGGCGGAACATGATGCGCTTCTCGAGCTGCTGGGTGATCGAGTCGGCGATCAGCTGAGCATCGATTTCGGGCTTGCGCACTTCTTCGATGTTGACTGCCACCGGCACGCCCAGCTGCTTGCCGAGTTCGCGCTTGAGGTTCTCGATGTCCTCGCCCTTCTTGCCGATCACGACGCCCGGACGTGCCGAGTAGATCGTGATGCGGGCGTTCTTGGCGGGGCGCTCGATCAGCACGCGGGAAACCGATGCGTTCTTGAGCTTCTTCTTCAGGTACTCGCGCACCTTGATGTCTTCGGCCAGCATGCCGGCGAAGTCACGGTCGTTGGCGTACCAGCGGCTGGACCAGTTACGGCTCACCGCAAGGCGGAAGCCGGTCGGGTGGATTTTTTGTCCCATAGTCTTCCGGACCTACTTAGTTGCCAACCGTCACGTACACATGGCACGTGGGCTTGCTGATGCGATTGCCGCGACCCTTGGCGCGCGCGGTGAAGCGCTTGAGCGTGGCGCCTTGCTCGACGTAGATGGTCTTGACCTTCAGTTCGTCGATGTCGGCACCGTCGTTGTGCTCGGCGTTGGCGATGGCCGACTCGAGCACCTTCTTGATGATCACAGCGGCCTTCTTCTGCGTGAACTGCAGGGTGTTGAGCGCTTGATCGACCTTCTTGCCGCGGATCAGGTCCGCGACCAGACGGCCCTTGTCGACCGACAGGCGGACACCGCGGAGGACTGCACGTGTTTCAGACATGGTCGTTCCTTACTTCTTCTGGACTTTCTTGTCCGCGGGGTGCCCCTTGAACGTGCGCGTGAGCGCAAATTCGCCGAGCTTGTGGCCGACCATCTGATCGGTGATGTACACGGGCACGTGTTGCTTGCCGTTGTGCACAGCGATGGTCAGGCCGATGAACTCGGGCAGAACCATCGAGCGGCGCGACCAGGTCTTGATCGGCTTCTTGTCCTTGGTGGTCACGGCCTTGTCGGCCTTGGCCAACAGGTGGTGATCGACGAACGGACCCTTTTTGAGAGAGCGAGTCATGAACGTGTCCCTTACTTCTTGCGACGCGACACGATGAAGACTTGCGTGCGCTTGTTGTTGCGGGTGCGGTAGCCCTTGGTGAGGTTGCCCCACGGGTCGACCGGGTGGCGACCTTCACCGGTCTTGCCTTCGCCGCCACCGTGCGGGTGGTCGACCGGGTTCATCACCACGCCGCGGACGGTCGGGCGGATGCCCATGTGGCGCTTCACACCGGCCTTGCCGAGCTGGCGCAGGCTGTGTTCTTCGTTGGCGACTTCACCGATGGTGGCACGGCACTCGATGTGGATCTTGCGGACTTCACCCGAGCGCATGCGGACCTGTGCGTACACGCCTTCGCGTGCCAGCAGGGTTGCCGAGGTACCAGCCGAGCGGGCGATCTGCGCGCCCTTGCCGGGCTGCAGCTCGATGCAGTGGATGGTCGAGCCCACGGGGATGTTGCGGATCGGCAGGGTGTTGCCGGCGCGGATCGGCGCTTCGGAGCCGCTCAGCAGCGTTGCGCCTGCTTCCAGGCCGCGCGGAGCGATGATGTAGCGGCGCTCGCCGTCGGCGTAGCACACCAGCGCGATGTGCGCCGTGCGGTTCGGGTCGTACTCGATGCGTTCGACCTTGGCCGGGATGCCGTCCTTGTTGCGCACGAAGTCGACAACACGGTAGTGGTGCTTGTGACCACCGCCCTTGTGACGGGTGGTGATGTGGCCGTTGTTGTTGCGGCCGGCCTTCTGGAACTGGGGTTCCAGCAGGGGAGCGTACGCCTCACCCTTGTGCAGGTGATCGCGCGAGATCTTCACCGCGCCGCGTTGGCCCGGCGAAGTGGGTTTCATCTTGATGACGGCCATGATTTAAGCGCCCTCTCCGACGAGGTTGAGCTCCTGACCCTGCTTGAGCGTCACATAAGCCTTGCGAACGTTGTCGCGGCGGCCGACGGACTTGCCGAAGCGCTTGGTCTTGCCCTTGATGTTGGCGACGGACACGCCCTTGACCTCGACCTTGAACATCAGTTCAACAGCGGCCTTGATCTCCGGCTTGGTGGCGTCCTGCAGCACCTTGAAAGTGACGGCATTCGACTTCTCGCCGACCATCGTGGCCTTTTCGGACACGATCGGGGCGACCAGCACCTGCATCAGGCGGCCTTCGTCGAACGTACGTTGTGCGGGGGTGGGGTTCACGCGGCTCATGCGAACATCTCCTTGAGCTTGTCGACCGCACCCTTGGTCACGAGCACCTTCTTGTAGTGCACGAGCGAGACGGGGTCGGCGTAACGCGGCTCGACCACCAGCACGTTCACGAGGTTGCGCGAGGCCAGGTACAGGTTCTCGTCGACTTCCTCGGCGATCACGAGCACGGACTCGAGGTTCATCGCCTTGAACTTGGCTGCCAGCGGCTTGGTCTTGGGCGAGTCGACCTTGATCGAATCGACCACGGCCAGACGGCCTTCACGGGCGAGCTGCGAGAAGATGGACGCCATGCCGGCGCGGTACATCTTCTTGTTGATCTTCTGGGTGAAGTTTTCTTCCGGGCTGTTCGGGAAGATGCGGCCGCCCCCGCGCCACAGCGGCGAGGAAGTCATACCGGCACGGGCGCGGCCCGTTCCCTTTTGCTTGAAAGGCTTCTTGGTCGAGTGCTTGACCTGCTCGCGGTCCTTCTGGGCACGGGTGCCCTGGCGCGCGTTGGCCTGGTAAGCGACGACGATCTGGTGGACCAGGTCTTCGTTGTAGTCACGACCGAAAACGGTCTCGGGGGCGTCGAATTTCGACGCGGCCTGACCTTGTTCGTTCAGGAGTTCGAGTTCCATTACTTCGCTCCTTGTGCGGACGCCTTGGCCTTGATGGCCGGACGGACGGTCACGAAACCGCCCTTGGCGCCGGGGATCGCACCCTTGATCAGCAGCAGCTGACGGGCTTCGTCGATCCGGATGACGTCCAGGTTCTGGGTGGTGACGGTTTCGTCGCCCATGTGGCCGGTCATCTTCTTGCCCGGGAACACGCGGCCCGGATCCTGCGCCATCGAGATCGAACCCGGCACGTTGTGCGAACGGCTGTTACCGTGCGACGCGCGCTGCGAGCTGAAGTTGTGACGCTTGATGGTGCCTGCGAAGCCCTTGCCGATCGAGGTGCCTTGCACGTCGACCTTCTGGCCCACCGCGAACACGCTGGCCACGGCGATGGCGCCGCCAGCGGTGTGCTGGGCAGCCGCATCGGCGGTCACGCGGAATTCACGGGTGATTTCACCGGCTTCCACACCCGCCTTGGCGAGGTGGCCGGCTTGCGGCTTGGTCACGCGCGATGCCTTGCGCGAACCGAACGTCACTTGCAGGGCGACGTAGCCGTCGGTCTCTTGGGTTTTGATCTGGGTCACGCGGTTGTTGGACACGTCCACCACCGTGACAGGAACTGCGTCCCCGTCATCGGTGAACAGGCGCATCATGCCCACCTTGCGGCCCAGCAACCCCAGGGAGTTGCTCAGACTCATTGCTTTTTCTCCAAAACTCCCGCCGCTGCCACTTCAATTGGCGACAGCGTTTGCCTGAGGTCAGGACTGCGAGAGAAGGTTGATGAATGCTCTGCTACGGCCACCTCTTCACCAGGGAAGAGCAAACGGCAATACGCCCACTCAGGGCGCAAAAAAGGCAGAGCCGGTGATTATAGACCGGGCAAGGGATTTCCCGCAAGTGCCCAGGCGCCCAACTTCCGGGGCGCAGCCCTCACTTGACTGGCATCGAGAGGATCTTGTCGCCGTCGGGCGCATCCTTGAGCTTGCTGCCGGCCATGCCCTTCTTGCTGGACGACACGCCGGCCGCGCCCGTCTGGATCGGGATCGAGGTGGAACTGGTGGCGCCCCGCTGGGTGGTGAAGACGTTCAGGTAGGCAAGGCCTTCCTGGCGCGGCGTCACCGTGACGGTCACCCGGGTGTCTTCCCCCGCCGCAAGGGTGGTGGGAACGCCGCCGGCATCCAGTTGAAGACTCGGATCGGCCGTGAACTGCAGCGTGGCGCCGTTCGCGTCGCGCACGCGGCCGAACGTGATCTCCACCTGCGTCGGCTTGCCGACGGCAGGCGTGCCCTGGACGCGGTAGCGGACGCCGACGCCCGAGCCGCCGGGTTTTTGCGCCGCCTGGACCATGGGCTGCTCCGGCGCGGTCGACGCCGTGCCCGACGCCATGGCCGCACCAGCCAGCGCCAAAAGGAACAGGGGCAGGAAGCGTTGCTGACGGAATTTCATGGCGGGCTCAGTTGATCGTGACCTGCAGGCAGGTGTTGGGCGACGTGTTGTTGGCATCGTTCAGCGCGAGCACGACATCGCCGGCCGGGAGGCCGACCGACGTGGTTTCAGTGATGCCCAGGCCGATGCTCGCCGCCAGGCGGCCGCCGGCGTACACATAGATGTCCGGGTCGGATCCACCGGGTCCGGTGACGCTGATCTGGTAGACGCGCGCAGTGGGCACCGCCACGCGCAGGTAGGCAAAGCTTCCGAGCTTGTTGTCTTGGCCGTTCACGCTGGTGACCGTGACGCAACCGGGGACCGTGCCAGGCGCCGTGACCGGCAGATAGATCGGCGGCATGCCTGGCACACCCTGGGTGTTCGTCTCCTGCGTGGCCCACGGGTCATTGAGCGCTCCGCTGATTCCCTGGCCCACGAGCAGCGAGGCCAGGTCGGCTTGTGCGCCAGGCGTCGCGCCGGCATAGGCGGCGGCGAAGGCGTGGATCGTGGTGACCGTCGGCGTGGTGCGCAGGCCGCCGGACATGGCCGCGTGAATGCCGGCGAAGCCGAAGCGGCTGTTGAGGTTCCACAGGATCGACTGCACGGAGGCTTCGCGGAACCAGCCCTGCGGCGCCGCAGCCCCGGCGCTCAGGTCCATGTCGACGCCACGGCCCTGGCCGGGGCCCACCGAATCGGTGTAGTTGCGCCGGGCCAGCGCGATGCCCGACCATGCGTTGCCCCAGCCCTCGGAAAAAGCCAGGCGCTGGTCCAGCAGCTCGTCGATGTCGTGCGGACCGCCGGGCGAGTCGTCGCGGCTGAAGGCGTTCTGGTAGTAGTGGCCCCATTCGTGTGCGACCACCGATTCGTCGTACTCGTCGGTGTCCACGCCTTCGGCGCCCAGGACGTAGATCGACGCGCCCGCCGACGACGACCTGAACGAAGTCGTGCCGATCTGGCCGGCGGCATCCGAACCGTCGGCCGGCACGTTGTTCACGCTCCAGAACACGCGCAAGGATGGAAAGGCCGCGGACGGCGCCACCGACAGCACCTTGTTCATGGCGGTATAGACGGTATCGAGGATCGCGAAGGGCCCCGCCACCCGCGCACCGGTATAGCCGGAACCACCCCATCCTGAAGGCGCATGCAGGTCGCGCGTGACGCCGCCACCGGTCGAGAACGATGGCGACTCCATGGAATAGAGGGCGTTGGCCTGGGTGTTGTCACGCACGGTCACGTCCCAGTTCGGCCCGGGGCCGCCGCGCGCGAGTTGCGCCCGCACGCGCACCGTGACGAAGGTCTGACCCGGCGCCTGGACGGAGTAGTTTCCGTTGTCGTCGGTCGTGGTGCTCGCCAGCACGGCGCCGTTGGCCGTGTTCACGACATCGACGCCCGCGCCTCGCACCGGCTTGGATATCGTCGCGCTGTAGTTGAGGGCCCCGTTCGTATTGGGAACCCCGTCATAGCTGACGTTGCCGCTCAGGGTCGTCGCCGGGCCGCCAGAGCCACCACCGCCACCGCCCCCACCGCAGCCCGCGAGGACGACTGCGAGCGCGAGTGCCCACACACGGAGCGTGTGCTGCATATTCATGTAGTCGTGCTCCCTTTTCGCTACAGACACCTTGCGGTGACAGGTGGGGCAGAGGATGCCACATTTGCATTTGGCACCCAAAAGAAAAAGCCCGTTCGCAGGCTTGCGAACGGGCTTTTGACAGCACAAGTAACAGTACTTACTGGAGCTTGATCTCGACGTCGACGCCGGCCGGCAGGTCGAGCTTCATCAGCGCGTCCACGGTCTTGTCGGTGGGGTCGACGATGTCCATCAGGCGCTGGTGCGTGCGGATCTCGAACTGGTCGCGGCTGGTCTTGTTGACGTGCGGCGAGCGCAGGATGTCGAAACGACGCATGCGGGTCGGCAGGGGCACGGGGCCCTTGACGATCGCGCCGGTGCGCTTGGCGGTGTCCACGATCTCGGCAGCCGACTGGTCGATCAGCTTGTAGTCGAAAGCCTTGAGGCGGATGCGGATCTTTTGCTTGGTAGCCATGGTGCTTCGTTCCTCTCGTCCGATTACTCGAGGATCTTGGCAACCACGCCCGAACCCACGGTGCGGCCGCCTTCGCGGATGGCGAAGCGCAGGCCTTCTTCCATGGCGATGGGGGCGATCAGCTTGACGGTGATCGACACGTTGTCGCCG
>Ga0102594_1000399_pt1 | contig 43864 bp, 50 predicted proteins | sample AraplaCol_mLB_r2_2_FD_76863 | JGI IMG/M metagenome (GOLD analysis project Ga0102594, IMG submission 76863) | Arabidopsis root microbial communities from North Carolina, USA - plate scrape MF_Col_mLB_r2 (SPADES assembly) (version 2) | ecosystem: Host-associated > Plants > Roots > Endosphere...
TACCACCCAGCGTGGCAATCAAGATGACGTAATCCGGCATTTGGGTATCCTTACCGACCAGAATCGGCCGCAGAATATTGTCGACCAGGCCAATAACTAAAACCCCAAATCCCAGCAGGATAGAGCCGCTAAGGAGTTCGCCTGTAAGCAAGAAATAGATCGAAACCGGCGCCCAAATCAAAGCGGCTCCAATAGCGGGCAACAGCGAAAGGAGAGCCATCAGCGCCCCCCACAAGAGAGCACCCTGAATCCCAAGAATACCGAATATCGCTCCGCCCAGGATGCCCTGTGCAAGCGCAACTGCTAGATTGCCCTTAACGGTTGCTCGAACGACAGTCGTGAACTTGCGTATCAGATGTTGCTGATGCGGTGCACTGAGCGGTGCGACAAGCCGCAGCCTTTTTGAGAGCGTCGGGCCATCACGCAGCAGGAAGAACAAGAGGTATAGCATGATCCCGAACCCAATAACGAGATGAACCGCATTCTGGCCGATACTCAAGGCACGCGTGGCAACAAACTGAGTACTGTGTAATACGCCGGTACTGAGCTTGTCTTGGACATCGGATATACCGCCGATGTCAAAACGCTGCAATGTTGATCTCAAATATGGCGGCAGTGCGTCGAAAGCTTGTTGGAAGTAGACGCCGAAGTCGAGCTCCCCTTCGCGAATCTTCTCGTAAAGTTCCGAGCCTTCGTTTAATAGCGATATGGTGACGAGAGTGAGCGGGAGAATGACCAACAAGAGTACGAGGAGCAGCGTTAGCAGCGCCGCTATGGTTCTCCGCCCATGCAACAGCGTAACGAGCCGTCGTTGCACGGGTGCGAAGAGGATCGCAAGCACCGCCCCCCAGAAGACCGCCCCGTAGAAAGGGAGCAAAATCCAGAAGAAGGCGATCGTAACCCCGGCCAGCAGGATGAGGAACGACCGCTGATGCATGCGGCGAGATTGACTCATGGACTTTGCCCCCGATTCATCTGAACGCAACGCAAGCTCTATACCTTATAGAGCGTTCACGCTGTTCTTGCAGGGTTCCATCCCTCTCCAGCAGAATGTCCTTCAGCGATAACAGCGCGCGCTGGCGTAAAAGTCCGCCGAGACTAGCGGATTGAACTGTTCGCCCCCGAGACATCGTCTTCGCGGAAGCTCCACTGCGAGCCCAATTTCTACAAATGGGGAGTTCGTTACCGGTACGAATCAGAGAACGGCGGAAGGCGGAATTGCACCCAGTTTTCCACACCGTGTTAAGAGGCACGTTTTGGCGCCGGCACCCTAAGCGAGCCTCGCCTGTGGAGTCGGAATTCCTCTGGCTAGATCCGAAGCACGGATTTGACTCGGCACATTAGGGCGGTAGAACCATTTAGGGTAGAAGTGCGGAGTGGCCGGCATGGCGATGGCGCAGTGCGCGATCTGGTCCACAACAGCTTTTTTGACGAAAGCCGATCTCTCGCAGTCTGTGGGCAGGGGTTCGGCATCGTCGAGGCGCTCGCGACCCCCGCCATGCGCGTACCGTAGCAAGAGCTCGGTGCCACCGCATTCGCGGGGCACCAAAGCTGGCCGAACGCCGCTGCGAAATAGCGAAATGCTGATCGCAGATGCAAAGCGGGATTAGACCCAGCACATCGTATCACCGCACTAAAAAAACCCTGACAGGCCGGGAAGAACGTCATGGTTAAAGTGGCCCGACAAATCGCGCGGACGACGAGTTGGCAAGGTGCCATTTGACGCGAGCGGTGTCATCCGTATGACACCCTGGCAGGGGGGCGAGATTGCCCGGAACTTCCACCGGAAACACTGTGAGCGCCTCGGCAATCCCGGAAAAAAGGGGGAAGCCAAACGCTGGATTTGACGGGCCGTCGACCGACAATATATTTTCGTCGCCAGCGGTGTTGTTCGCGGTCGCTGGCAAGTCACTTCCGGGCCGTCCTACGCGCCGTTGGACGCTCCTCTTTTTCGGACAGTGTCCGGAAAATTAGGACACGCGATGAAGGTCATGGCTACCCTGTGAGAGCAAAACCTCGGCCGAGTTGGAAGTCGTTATACCGAACCTTGCTACCTGATGACAATCGCTATCGGCGGCGCACTCATTGACGTACCGGATCGTTGCGACAAGCTCCCGTTCGTGGCGTCGATGGCGAATTGCTGGACCGCGCGGGCGGTCTGGCTGGCCACATACAGGTACTGGCCAGTGGGACTCACGGCAATGCCTTCAGGAAGGCCGCCAGTGGGGGCGCGTGGCAAGACCTCGCTCAGCGCACCCGATGTGGCGTCGATGGTGAAGGATGAAGCGGTACCGTCAGTCTCGTTGCTCACGTACAGATATTTTCCTGCAGGCTCGACAACAAGGTTCGTCGTACCATTTCCCGCTGGAAATGGCGAGCTCATGGGAGTCAGAGCGCCTGTCGCGGCGTCGATCGTGAAGCCGTAGACCACATTGTCGTTTCCGCGTGTGACATACAGAAACTTGCCGGCCGGGTCGATCGCCGTATACCTCGGCGACGGCGTCGGAATCGCAATCCCTGCTGCCAGCATGCCATTGTTGGCATCGATGTTGTAGACCGAGATGGTGTTGGCGGTGTAGTTACAGACGTAGAGAGTTTTCCCGTTCGGCGTGACAGCGACAGATATTGGATTGCCACCCGTCGGCACCTGTCCCGCCGACATCAGGTCGCCCGTGGATTCGTTCACCGCGAAGATGGCAAGAGTGTTTGAGTCTCTGTTTGCCACGTAAAGGAATTTCCCGTTCGGAGACATGGCTGAGGCCTGCGGCGCGATACCTCCGGTCGAGAATGGCGACGCGGGCAGCGGCGTGGGTGCTCCGCTCACGGGATCCAGGGAGTAGCCACGTACGGCATTGGCCGAGATATCCGTTAGATATAGAAAATCACCGGTACGCGACAGTGTGGCAGGGAGAATTCCTCCTACTGGCACGCTATAGCCCGTCGAAGTGAATGCGCCGGTAGACGGATCGCCGGCGAGGATAGCCGAGCTGAACAGCGACGTTACAATCGCAAGACGCGTGCGCGCCGCGCAGGTCACGGTGACCGCGATCGTTGCGGATCCCGCGGTCCCGGCTCCCGCGCCGACCGTACAAATCTGCGCCGGCAAGGTGGGTTGCGTTACGACGGTAACGGCGTACGCACCGCCCTGAGCGACAGGCCTGGCGAATGCCGCCTGTCCATCCGCGTCGAAGGTGAGATTGTCGGCTCCATTGTTTTGCAGGACAAGGCCGGTGCCCAGCAAGCCGGCCACCGTAACCGAGATCGTCCGTGAAACAGGAGCAGCAGGGTCCGGGGCCACCACAGGCGCTGTGACCGGCGGCGTCTGCGGCAGCGCCATGTCTGCCATCCCGCTACTGCCGTTGCTGTCTCCGCCGCAGGAGGACAGCGTGGCGACCGCCACGATCGCGGCCAATATCTTGTATGTCCTCATACCCGTCCCGTCTGTAATTTTTTGGCCGACGCCTTGGAAATGCAGCGCAGCAGGCTGGTCAAACCGGTCATTATGTTGATAGGTGACCGGTTCGCGCCGTGATCATGCCGCAAACGACTTTATTTTGGCAAACGTCGATTTTTGCGCACCACCGCGGGGCGCTACGTCATCTGCATGCCGCTTCTTTAGTGTGCAGCGGAGCAGCATGTTTGTATACAACGCGTGGCAAATCGCCCCTGACAACCGTCGGCCAGCGATGGATTGCGGTGCAACGAACCAGCGCCCGGGGCGACCGGCTGCCCAGTCACGGCCATCCAAGCATAGCCAAACGCCCGCGAAAAGTGCTGCCGCGTCGGATAGAGCGGCAGAAGGTGCTGGTTGCTGTGGGCAGGCCAGCCCTAGTTACGGCTCGATAGCATCAGCGCCGCAACCCCTAAGACGCGCGGCCAAGACGCCGTCTAAGTAACGAAGCTGGTCCGTAACACGTCTGCGACGACGTAACCACCGTGCGACGCCGCGCGCTAAGAGAAAGATAGCCACACAAACGGCTACAAAGAGGGGCACCGAAACCGCCATGGCAACGAACTGTTGGGAAGTACTCCGCTTATTTCGGTACGTTTATCCACAAACTTGAGAAAACCATCGGCGCGGCACGCAGGATTGAGATCCTGGACCACAGCGCGACCGGGGCCGCCTGCGGGGGGCTGCATGCGGGCCCAGGAAACGGTCCTGTAAAGTTCTACGGAGCACCGTAAATCCCGACGGGTAGAGATAAGGAAATTGGCTCCTTCCCCAGCTTGCGCAACCATCCGTTTCACGGTATCCCTATTGGTCGCCACAGTACGGAGCCGGCTGCCTTGTTCTCCTAACGACCGTGGAGTTGTATAAATTTGCCGTGCAACGCGAAACAGGTGTGTGGCTATCGACTGTTTGAAGTTGTCGAGACGCCCATCGCATAACGAAATACTCTGTTAAAAATCGATGAGCGAAGGACATATAGACGGAACGCCCTGCCCCTTTTGCGGCATGCCCGCGCAGCGAAAGGAATTGACTCCCCGCGCTGACGGCTACCTCTACCTTTGCCAGACCTGTGGAGGCAGCTACAGCATCGGCATGTCGGCGTTGGCGCGAGCAATGGATGGCGATTTCCCTCCTGGCTTGTTGGCGGATGTACGCGACGCCATAGCGGGCGGCAACGTGCCGCGGGTCGCGAGGATTGCGACCGATTGGCATCCCCTTGACATCGTCGATGGTCAAGATAATGGACTTGGTTTCGGACAGAACACCAGGAGGTCCGATGTAGACCCTGTTGATAGGCTCGACCGACAAATCAGCAACTAACACCATCATCGCGGCGGACAGCAGTACCACGATTCCGAGCCAAGGCCCCACGAGCGCACAAGCGCCGGCGCCGCCGTTAGGATGTCGCAACGAACTCGTCGATGAGACGATTGTGGCCGCAGCCGCGAGCAGCGCGCGATCGCGACGTCCCGCGGATACCACCCATCGGTAGAACACCGCCCCCTAGCTGGCTGACGGGATCGCCGAAGCGTTGACACCGCAGCGCGGCGTTGCCCTAATTTCCTAAGTCTTTTGCCTTTGCTCCTACATCGGACTGCCCAAAAATCGCGTTTTTGTTGGACAGCCGGTTCGTGCCAGTCAGGTACTCGCAAATCCGTGCTACACGTGATGCTATTGCGATACGCAATCTTATCGCAGCAGTAGTGATTGAATGGGAACTCTGTTTCCCATTACCCCTTTCTACACGGTGGGAAGACGCCACGTCACCTACTGTCGCCGGTGCCCCTATCCAAACGCTTATTCAGTACCCTTTGGCGGCCGGCTGCCAGCCGCTCAGGCGCTGGGATGAGCTAAAAAGTAAGACGTAGCTGACAGCGAGATAGGACGATCACCGCCCGGCGCCCTGTTGAAACGTTCCTACCATTCACTCAGGTTCGACCCTTGCGCTGGGAACCTTATGGACCTCTCCGTAGATTGGAAATCTCTGCTTACCTTCAGCATCTCTCCAGTAGAGATTGTGATACGTGGCACGCTGATGTACTGGTTCCTGTTTCTGATGTTCCGGTTCGTCGCGCGCCGCGACATCGGATCGCTGGGAATTGCTGATCTCTTAATCGTCGTGATCGTGGCGGATGCAGCCCAAAACGGAATGGCAGGCAAAGGAAACAGCATCACGGACGCGGCGCTCCTAGTCGCCACGCTGATTGCATGGTACCGTCTTCTGGATCTTGGCGCGTGGCGATTCGAAATCATTCGGCGTTTTGTAAATCCTCGACGAGTTCTCCTGATCCATCACGGAAGAAAAATCCCAGACAATCTGGAGCGCCATGCGATTACCGATGACGAGCTCGCTTCGCAGCTTCGCGAAAATGGCGTGCAGTCTTACAAAGAGGTCAAGGAGATGTACCTGGAACCGGACGGAAAGATCAGCGTAATTCGCGAACAGGGAAGGTAGCCAAGCCAGTCGTCAAGAGTTGGATGGGGAGCGCTAATGGGTTGCTCTCCCTATTGGGGGTTGTCGGCGTAGAAAGAGCCGATTAAATCCGCATTCGGCCGTCAACTGCGAGACGGCTTGAATCTTCTGCGCTAGCGCACCTCCCGGCCCGCTGGGGCGCCAAGGGGACGCAGCAGGGTGCCGCCGCAATATCTGCGGCGCTGCAGCCCTTACGCGCGTTCGCCCGGGGGACAGTAGACCACCTACATCAGCCGCTGGCATGGTTCCTGCGGCATTTCGGCAAGAGCCGCTGCTCGTCGCCACAAGGAATGCAAATGAAAAATCCCTGGCTCAAAAAAAATCCGATGCTGAGCATGTGGCTCAGCGGTGCAAATGCGGCGGCCGGCGCGGCGCGTGGACGCACTATCGCGGAGAGCAGGCGCCGGACAGCCAAGGCCGCTGCCGCGATGACACATGCTGCAACGGATGCGTGGATCGCGGCGCTGACGCCACCTAAGACTGCGCGCAAGCGTTCGGTCAAACGCCGCAGCAAGTACATGCGCGGTCGCCGCCAGCAATTCGTGCAAGGCAAGGCGTGAAAGAGCGCATTGCCGCAATGCATGACGCGTTTCCTCAGGAGGTCTTAGCTCGCGTTCGGCCATCCGCGAGTTGTCGAACCGATACGTAAAACTATGCGAGGTCCAAGACATCCCTCACCTTTTTCGCCAACTCGTCGAGGCTGAACGGCTTGGTGATGACAGGAATACTGGGGTCCAAACGATCGTTGTGGATCAGCGCGTTTCGGGCATATCCGGTGGTAAGCAACGCTTTCAAACCAGGCTGGATCTCTTTGGCGCGCGTGACTACGTCCAGCCCGGTCAGTCCCCCGGGGAGTCCGACATCCGAAAGCAGCAGGTCGACACCGGTTCGCTTCAGCACTTCGATCGCGGACGGCCCATCCACAGATTCGATGACGTGGTAGCCCAGTTCCTGCAACGCGGTCACGGCGAAAGCACGCACGTCTCTATCGTCTTCGACCACAAGCACTGTCTCTCCTGCAGCGACCGGAGCGCTGGAGAAATTATGGAGTACGGGATCATGGAGGTCGCCGTAGAACCGCGGCAAGTAGAGCTTGACAGTAGTACCCCTGCCACGCTCTGAATAGAGCTTCACATGGCCTCCGGATTGCTTAACAAATCCGTAGACCTGGCTCAGGCCTAGTCCCGATCCCTTGCCTTCCTCCTTGGTGGTAAAGAACGGTTCGAAAACGCGTGCCAAGACCTTCTCATCCATTCCGACGCCCGTATCGGTAACACTGATGAGCACATATTGGCCGGGACTGACCTCGCCATGGCGAGCTGCATACGCTTCGTCCAGGTACCCATTCGATGTCTCGATGGTCAGCTTGCCACCGTCTGGCATCGCATCACGCGCATTTACCGCCAAATTGAGGAGCACATTCTCGAGCTCGCTCAGATCTGCCTCGGTTGCCCAAAGTTCGCCCGCGCCGACGGATTCCAGTTTGATCGTCTCACCAAGCGCTCGCCTCAACAGCTCCGCCATGCCATGGATGACGGCGTTGGCATCGAGCGGGCGCGGCGCAAGAGGTTGCTTGCGCGCAAACGCCAGTAATCGTTGCGTTAACGTCGCAGCACGCATGGCGCCAGACTTCGCGAGGTCAGTGGAGCGGCGCAAGCGCGGTAAGTTGTCTGGCAATCCAAGTGTCAGTATGTCTAGATTGCCGACAATGACCTGGAGCAGATTGTTGAAATCATGGGCAATGCCGCCTGTCAGTTGCCCCAAGGCCTCCATTTTTTGCGATTGCCGTAGTGTTTCGGCGTTCTTGACGAGTTCCTCCGTCCGCCGGCGGACCTGCTCTTCAAGATCCGTGTTCAAGTCGCGCAACGCAGCCTCGACATTACTGCGTTCAGCGATTTCGCGCTGCATTGCCTCAAACAGCCTAACGTTGTCGATGGCCACCGCCGCTTCGCCGGCCAACCCAGTCAGGTTGCGTTCCGAGTCGTCTGTGAATACGCCCGGCGTCGAATGCCCGAAGAACAGTCCGCCAATAACATTGCCGTCTCGTGAAATGACCGGCACGGCCAGATAGCTTCGCACCGGAAGATGGCCCGCCGGCATGCCGGCATTCGGCGTGTTTTTTCCATAGCGGGGGTCCAGAGTAATGTCATCCGAGCGGATAATGCCCTCTCCATTGAAGGTAGGAGAGAACACCGCGGTGTTCCGCGGCATGGGGAACTTGGAGAATCGTTCCGGCGGGGCTCCAGATATGCTGTACAGCATATAACTCTGCCCGGCAGCGTCCGTGACGTTGTAAAAAAACGCCCCAAATTCTGCTCCCGTCAATGCCACACCGGCATCTGTCACGAGTTGCACGACTTTTTCAAGATCCGTTTCCCGCGCCAGTGATGTGCTGGCCCGATTGAGAATCTCTAGCGCCCGCGTTCGCGCTCGCAGAATGGTCTCCGTTTCTCGCTGCGCCGTGCGATCCCGCAGAACCTTCACGAATCCCCGGCTCGGGTCATTTTCTGACATGGGCTTGGTCTCGCCCACAGCCCAGATAAGTTTCCCGTCCTTACGCCGACGCCAACCTTCAGCGCCACCTGTACCGGTAGCCGCTGCAATGCTGAGTTCGTGCGCCCACTGCCGGGAGCCGTTCTGTCCATCGGGAAAAATTAGACTCAGCGATTTACCGAGCATTTCGTGCTCGGCCCATCCGAGAAGTCGCTGGGCGCCCGCACTCCACCCGGTCACCGCTCCGTGCGCGTCCACGGTAATAATCGCCGTTTCGACCGCACTGTTAAGGATGCGTCGATATTGCTCGATGATAGCCGTGCTTTCCTCGTCGCTTGCCTTGGGCGCGCCGTCGGAGAGGCAAAGGGGGAAATGACCTCGCGTTGTTGGGGGCATGGGTGATCAGGGCGCCGAACCGAGGCAAGAATTATCACAAGAAGATACGTAAATGCCAACATTGGACAGTGTATTTAATACGCCACTCGGCCGCGGCGTGAAGCGTCCAGAGGAGGACGGCCGGACGAATCCCAGACCTTCTCTGCAACATGTCGGCCAAAGCTCGCCGCAGGTTAAAGAGGCCAGTAACTTTCAGTTCAACTACAATTCGTGTGATCTAGCGCAGCGGCTACAGGATGCCGCGCACCAATTACGTCGGAACAGTGCCCTTCCCCGACCTGACGAATTCACACATGACCCAACAGCTCGTCCGAGTGCAAAGCGGTGTACCGGGACTTGACACCATCCTATGCGGCGGACTAGTTCAGGGTGCTGCCTATATCGTCCAGGGCAGTCCTGGCGCCGGAAAGACGATTCTCGCCAATCAGATCGCTTTCTATCAAGCAAGCCGCGGCGGGCGCATTCTCTATGTCACGCTTCTTGCGGAGTCACATGAGAGACTTTTCCAGGCGCTTGCGACGTTCGACTTCTACGAGGCTGATGCCGTCGGCCGTGACGTCTTCTATATCAGCCTGTTCAAGGTGCTGCAGGACCAAGGATTATCTGCCCTTGTAACGGCACTGCGCAACGAGCTCGCACGCAACCGTTGTACGACCCTTGTACTAGACGGATTGCTCATTGCAAAGGACAAGGCGGAGTCTGCGCTGGACGTCAAGACATTCGTCGCAGAACTGCAAAGTCATGCCGCGTTCACTGGCTGCACAGTGTTGTTTCTCACCAGCGCGCGCACTGATGACGTCAGCCCCGAGCACACCATGGTCGATGGCGTTATCCAGCTCAAGGAAGAGCTCGCTGGCATCCGTACGGTGCGCCAGATGCGCATTTCCAAGTCGCGCGGCAGTGCGGCACTGGGGGGCCTGCACCAGTACAGAATTTCCAACTGCGGCATGGACGTCTACCCGCGACTGGAAGCTCTGCTCGGCACGCCGTCGGCGGAAGAGTGGCTCGAGCAGGCCCGTGTGGATACCGGCGTGCAGGGATTGGGACAGTTGCTCGGCGGCGGACTGCCGCCGGCCTCGGTCACAATGCTCATGGGTCCGGCGGGCAGCGGCAAGACAACCTTTGGCCTTAATTTCCTGAGCCTCGCAACCCCTGATGCGCCTGCGCTGTATTTTGGTTTCTACGAATCCCCGCAACGCCTGCGAGCCAAGGGGCGCGCACTGGGAATAGACGTGGAAGGACTCGAGCGATCAGGTGCACTTGTCATTCTCTGGAATCCGATGACGGAGAACCTGCTGGATCTTCTCGGCCATCAATTGCTTGCCGCCGTGCGCGAGCACCGCATCCAGCGGCTGTTCATCGACGGCATGACCGGTTTTCACCGGTCGGCCGTCTACTCTGCCCGCCTCATAGAGTTCTACACGGCCCTTGCCAACGAACTGCGTGCGCTCGGCGTGTCCACGGTGGCCACCCTCGAGGTGCGCGATTTGAACGGACTATCGGGGACCGACCCCCTGCCAGAATACAGCAGCCTCATGGACAACCTGGTGCTGCTCCGTCAGGCAGGTGTTTCAGGGGAGCTGCGCCGGTTCATCGGCGTGGTCAAGATGCGCGACAGCGCGTTCGATGCGGCGTTCCACGATGTTGTCATTGGCCCCGGAGGACTCCGCGTGGCAAATCGCTTGGTACTGGGTCGTTCGGACGAACCGGATGCTTTTTCTGCCTCAACCGGGCGCACACCGACAATCGAGTCCTGACCATGGCAACCGTAGTCGTCATCGACGACGAGACTATGAATGCCGATGCTTTGGCATTCGTGCTCGCGGCCGAGGGGCTGGAGGCCCATATCGCTGCAGATGGGGCCGCAGGGCTTCGCGTCATTTATGAAGTCAAGCCAGATGTCGTCATCACTGACTTCATGATGCCGGTGATGACCGGATTTGAACTCGCGCGGGTTTTGCGCGCCAACATCGAGACTGCCAGCCTCCCGCTGATCCTGCTCACGGCCGCTCAAGCGAATCTAGGGCGTGAACATCCCGAACTGTTTGATGCAGTCTTCGAAAAGCCTTGCATGCCGCCGGAAGTCATCGCCGCAGTACATCGGCTCATTGACAGCAAAAGAAAGTAAGCCTAACAGGCTTAAATTGTCTGACTGCCGTACACACCATCCTGAGGTTGTGGAAGGACCTTCCGCGTCCGCCGACAGTCGCGATCAGCTTTGACCTCGGCGTATGAGCTCCAGGAGGCGACACAATTCACGGGCAATCGCACGAGTACTCAATCTGCACAAGGTGGTTTTCGGATGCTCCAAGTGGCTTCGCTCGACTATTAATGCAGGATTTCTTCTGCTCAGACCGGGTGGAAAGCTAAATCCACTCACATTCAGGCCGCCAGTGTCCGTGCAGCAAAGGCCACGTGGGCGCTCATGACTCAAAGGCCAGCGGTTGACTCCCCTTTGACAAGCCCGTCGATGATGTCTGTACCGTGCTGAACTGCGGCTCGCTTGGCCATCCCTAGATCTGTCCACTGCACACCTGGAACCAAAAAAACGCGTCCACTTTCGGCCGACGGTGCTATGCCCTCACGACAGATGACAATAGATGCGCTGTAGGTTCGGTCTGGACGGCGCTCATGCCATTCGCGCGGCGGCTCATACTTGTAGACCAAGGGATAAAGGTCGAAGCCCTTACTATTTGCTGACGGATAGTTGTCCATGCCGCGCTCCAGTGGGTGAGCTACCCACTGTACGCCTATTGACCGCTCATGCAGACTTATATTTTCCTTTCCAGTTTGCGCGTGCGCGTGCGCGCCTGTAGGCTAAACACTGACATCCGCCAAGCGCAGATCGGGTCAGCATGGAACTGCTTCGCAAACCGCCGCGATGCCGGGCTGCCGCCGAAATGACCGAATAACCGAGGCGTCAATGAAGGACCTCAGAGACACGCTCTTGCTGACCTATCGCGGCCTGGTAATGCGGGTGCGAGTGCATCGCGAGAGCAGCTTTTTGGTGACACATCGGTCCCACTGGGGGTATGACGTCTGCATCGATGACGCGCGGGGCGGCGTGTGCGTTTGGGGCCCGCTGCACCACACAGCGCCCTATCATTCGCATGATGCTGCTGAACATGCTGGCTTGCAGCGCGGACGGCTCGCCATTGATATGTTGCTCGGGCAATTGGCATAGGGCACTTGCTGGACCCCGTAATGCGAAATATGCTCATACTGGACTCGCTTGCTGCGCCCGTCGTGCAGCTTGTTTGCGCTATGCAGCAACTGCCGATGCATGAAGCTGATATACTCAGTCACTCTTGGTGCGCGTCGACACTCTCGACCGCACAAACGCGGGCCGCAAAGACGCCAGGATACAAACGTCGGCTCGTCGGGTGTACACCCTCCTCTTGAGCGACCAACGCTCACCACCTTCCGACCGGCGGTAAGTCCGCTCCACATGTATGGCGTACCAAGCGTCGTACACGCGCAAGCACGGTCCACATTGCAGTGCTCGAACTGCGCTAATTTCGCGGCGCCAGCACTGACTCCTAACTACGACGCCCCTCCCGCAAGGTCGCAGGCATTCATGCCAAGTCGAGGCATTCGTCCTGCATTCCGGGCCGTCACACAACCCAACAATATGAAGCACAACACAACACCGTTCACCGTTACCGTCTACCCGATCGAACAAGAGCCTGGCATTTGGTTCGCAACCTACATGATCTCGGAGTACCGAGAAGGCGTTGAATGCGTCGTGGCAAACGTGTCGATGCGCCACGCCACTCACGTTTCAGAAGCCAACGCAAAACAAGCCGCACGCAATGCCGGGGACAATGCCGTCGCGGGATTTCGTCAGCAGCGGTCGGCCCAGCCGAAAGCCCAAGCGACGCAGGCTCGCTTCAATCGCGTGCAATCATCGACGACAAAAGAAATAGTCCTTGGCTAGGGAAGAACTTTTGGGATTCGGAGGGAGCAGCTCTGCATGAACACGCCCGCGCTTTCAGTCTCCAGTTCCCGCACAGCGCGACGCAGATCGCGATTTTTCGCTGTGGCTACCGCTACCCGAGCCGTCCTTCACATTGTTCGCCACTCTTCCCCTGGCACGCGATTTCGACCGCAACGAATTCGGGCATGCCCTCGTACCGGGTGTGGCGCGATTTGCGGTTTAGCTTACGGCTTGGCGGTTAAATGCATTTAATCTGCGCACCACTCTTCAGTGACGCACGACCTGGCCAAGGAGACGGTGCGCCGGACCATGATCGACGCGGGCTTCTGGGTGTTGGGCGGCAGCGACCGCCCAAGGTCCACCAACGGTGCAACCGCCCGGCGTACCTAGGCGAATTGGTGCAGATCGATGGCAGCGAGCACGCCTGGTTCGAGGACCGGGCGCCGGCATGCACCCTACGTCTATGTGGACGACGCCACGGGCCGGCTGATGCTGTTGCTGTTCGTGCCGACAGCGTCGACGCAGGCTTATTTCACCGCCACCCGCGCCCACCTCGCGCGCCATGGCAACCCCTACAGCGCGCCGGCCTCATATGCCAATCGGCCGATCAGCTGGTGTTTATGCCTCGCCTGGTGTTCGTTGCCGAAGGGCAAGTCATCGCCGAGCACGTACGCTGCATCAGGCGAAGCCACGGCCATGGCAGCACGATCTATGACTGGCGTCACTATTTGGCTGTACTGCAGCACAAGCCCGGGGCACTACACAACGGAGCGCCATTCGCTCTAGCTTCCTGAAGGATTCAAGCGTCTGCAGCGCATCTTGCTAAAGCGAACCGGTGGCGATCACGAGATGGTGGAGGTGTTGGCGCTGGTCCTGCTGCACGATGAGCAGGCAGCTGACGGCCGTTGAACTTGCGCTTGAGACCGGCCCGGCCCCCTTCACAAGCAGACGGTCCTCAATATCCTAAGCGGTCTGCTGCAGGGCGAGCCCATTTCACCGATTACCGCGCCGCAGACGCTGGCACTACACGTTGAACCCGAGGCCAATGTTGGTCGCTACGACACGCTGAGGGAGGCTTCGGTTCGACCTATGTGGCATTCAGGAAGGGACTGGCTTCCCCGTCCCTGGCGCTATCGAAGCTATATGAGATGGAAGCCGAAGGCGTTGTGGTTGTCGAAGCGGTTATTGAAGCAGACTGGGCTCAGCAGTTGGAGCGCCCGCAATCGCGTCGCCAAGTTGCATTCTCTAGACGAAGCAGCGCGGTGCCTGGAAGTCGATGACTCCGCGGATAACCTCTCGCATCGCCAGAATCAACGGCCGTGTGTCATCGCGGCGCCATTGCACGGCGTAGTGGAGCGGCTCCAACGCATCGCTATCGGGGAGGATGCGCAGTGCACCGCGTTCAACGAGCGCCTCAGCCCATAGCCTGGGGACAAAGCCGAAGCCCAGCCCCTCAACGACCATGCCTACGACGGCTCCCCAACTGTTGCACATCAGGCGTCGGCCCACCATCTGGCCTCGGTGCGCCAGCCATTGGTCTAGCACCCGCGTTCCGCCGGCACCGACCGGCAGCGTCAGCAACGTCTGCTCGCTCATCAACACCCGCGGGTCGTCCGTTCCCGCCAGCTCTAGGAAGGACTGGCTCGCTACCCAAGCAAAATCCACCTGACCTATCCGCTCTGCCGCCAGGCTGCTGCGCGTCGACGGTCCGGCCAGGACTCCAATGTCCAGCTCACCATCACGCAAGCGCTGCTCTAGAACCTGCCCGATGTCGACGTGAGGCTCCAACAGCAAACCCGGATGGCGTGACGACACCTCGCGAACCAGCTTCGGCAGCCAGGTCAGCCCGCTCAGTTCCCCCAGGCCAATACGGCACCGCCCACTCAAACCATGACGTTGCCCCGCCGACTGCTGCAGTTCCGCAGCGGCATGCAGCATCGCGTGAATCTGCGGCAGCATCTGTTCGCCCTGAGCCGTCAGCTCGGCGCTTCGCCCACTGCGGTCGAACAGCGCAACGCCCAGCGACGCCTCCAATTCGGCAATTCGTTTGGAGAGCGACGACACCGACAGGTGAACACGTTCTGCCGCCACCGTGAAGTTGACGCAAGTCGCCGCCCAGTAGAAAGCCTCAAGTTGCTTGAGAGTCATGTCCGCTCCGTCGCCTCATTAGATACTTTCCTAAAAGCGAAATTATACCTTCGTTATTTTTCGCTTTTGTTGGTAAGTCGTCGTTGCTAGATTGACTTCACCCTAAGCCCACTAGCCTCATGTCAACCGCTCCTCTCCACGACGCTACCCAGACTGCTGCTCTCCCCTCCGAAGATAGGAAGACAGGGAAAGAGCCGTTGTCTGCAATGGATGTGAGACGCGCGGTCTGGCTCAAGCGGCATGTGCTGTCGCTGAAGGACTTCGAGCCGCTGGCGCGCAAACGCCTGCCCAAGCCGCTCTACGCCTACGTGAGCGGCGCAGTCGAGGACAATATCACCCTGGCGCAGAACCGACAGTCGTTTGAAGACTTGGCTCTGCGGCCCCGCGTACTGGTTGGCGTCTCGAAACGAGACCTGAGCTTCAGCCTGTTCGGCCGCCAGTACGCCGCGCCATTCGGCTTGGCCCCGATGGGCATTTCCGCCCTGTTTGCATATCGCGGTGATGTCGTCATGGCACAGGCTGCCAGCCAAGCGTCCGTACCGGCCATCATGAGCGGCTCGTCGTTGATTCGCCTAGAAGAGGTCATGGAAGCGGCCCCCGGTACCTGGTTCCAAGCCTACCTTCCCGGAGACATGAGCCAAATCGAAGGGCTGCTAGCGCGCGTCGAAGCTGCCAAGGTCGAGACGCTCGTCATCACCGTGGACACGCCCGTCGCGGGAAATCGCGAAAACAACGTCCGCGCCGGGTTTTCCACGCCGCTGCGCCCAAGCGTGGCCCTGGCCTGGCAAGGCACTACGCATCCCCGCTGGCTGCTCGGCACCTTCGCCCGCACCCTGGTTCGCCACGGTATCCCTCACTTCGAGAACGCCTACGCTCACCGCGGCACCCCCATCGTCTCGCGAAATGTGGAGCGCGATTTCTCGGACCGGGCCCATTTCACTTGGGACCACCTGACTAACATTCGTCACCGCTGGAAGGGGCAGCTAGTGGTCAAGGGCATCCTGACCGCGGACGACGCGCGCTTGGCGCAACAGCATGGCGTCGACGGCATCGTCGTCTCAAACCACGGTGGCCGTCAGTTGGACGGAGTTGTCGCCGCGATGCGCGCTTTGCCCGAGGTCGTTGAGGCCGTTCCGCAGTTGCCCGTGATGCTCGACAGCGGCGTGCGCCGAGGCACCGACGTCATCAAGGCACTTGCCCTGGGCGCCCGCTGCGTCTTCATTGGCCGGCCATTCGCTTACGCAGCGGCCGTGGGTTCACGCCAAGGGGTCGCACACGGCATCAACTTGATGCAAGCCGAAATTTCTAGAGACCTGGCCATGCTGGGTATCACTCGCGCAACGGATGTGGATGCGCAGTGCATCTACCGACCGCCTCCGCATTGAGTACCCACCTTCACTGCATTCCAACAGAACCTTCACGGTCGATACAGGAGACAAGACAATGACCTCGCCACACGGCTTTCGCATTCATCCGCGTCCCGCACACCTCGTCAGCACGTCGTTGATGGAGCGATATCGCAATTTCCCGGTCGCCAATGTCAGCGATGCCATGAGCCGCACGACTGGGACCAGTCAGCTGCGCGCCTTCCACCGCCGCGACGGCAATCTGGTTGGGCGGGCACTGACCGTTCGCACGCGTCCGGGCGACAACCTTATGGTCCACAAGGCCATCGACTTGTCCGGTCCTGGCGACGTCATTGTTGTCGACGCAGGCGGCGTCGGGCCCAATGCCATCATCGGCGAAATCATGCTCGCGCTTGCCATCTCGCGGGGAGCAGCCGGCTTCGTCATTGATGGCTTGATTCGAGACAGCGACACGATTGGCAAGGAGCCCCTGCCCGTCTATGCGCGCGGTGTTTCGCATCGTGGACCGTATAAGGATGGCCCGGGGGAACTCCACGTTCCGGTTTCCATCGACGGCATGGTGGTTCGGCCCGGTGACCTGATTATTGGTGATGGAGATGGCCTGCTGGTCGTTCCTGCTGAGGAAGCCGAAGCGATTGCAGTTCGCGTGGAAGAAGTACAGCGAATGGAAGCTGGCGTTCTGGAATCGATTGCCCAAGGCCGAGCCGACCGTACCTGGGTGGACCGCTCGTTGACTGACAAGGGGGTCCTGTGAGCGAGGCCCTTCCCCCAAAGCGTCAGGTCGTTCGATTCGACTATTGGCTGGACCCCGCCTTCAACCGCATAGTCGGCGAAGCTTCAGATGTCACCCTGCACACATGCCAGCGCGAGGGTGCAGACGAAGAGGCATGGGCACGTCTCTCCGAAGCCCATGTGTATCAGATTACGGCCGCCAAGGATGAGTTGCCCCGGCGCTGGTTCGTGACAGCCGAGCTTCTCGCTCGCTGCCCGAATCTTCTGGCTGTGTCCTCGAGCGGCTCCGGTTGCGACACGATTGATATCGATGCCTGCACGGCAGCAGGTGTGGCCGTGATGAACCAGGCCGGTGGGAACGCCGATTCAGTGGCGGAAATGGCGGTCGGGTTGATGCTCTCTGTGATGCGACGCATTCCTGAGTCGGACCGACGCATGAAAGCGCATACCACCGGCAGCCGTGAAGACCTGATGGGCCACGAACTGCGTGGACGGACACTGGGCCTGGTTGGCGTCGGACACGCCGGGAGCCGCGCTGCGGCGCTTGGCCGCGCCTTCGGCATGCGCGTGATTGGCTATGACCCGTATCTCGACAGCGCTGAGAAGGCAAAGCGCGGTGCCGAGCACGTCTCGTTCGACGAGTTGCTGCGCTCTTCCGATATCGTGTCCCTGCACTGCCCGCGCGACGCAAGCACACTCGGGATGATGAACGCCGCGGCCTTTGCAGCAATGCGTTCAGGCAGCATCTTCGTCAGCACCGCCAGAGGCGGCATTCACGATGAGGCCGCCCTGTATGAGGCGTTGTTTAGCGGACACCTCGCTGGCGCCGGCCTGGACGTCTGGGACCAGGAACCGCCTCCTCCAGAGCATCCGCTTCTGACACTCGACAACGTCGTCGCCACCTTCCACACGGCAGGCGTGACGCATGACGCCCGTCGCAGAAACGCTACCCTGGCCGCGACGCAAATCCTGGCATTGCTGGCAACTGGCGAGAGGCCCGAACGACTGGTGAACCGCGACGTCTGGCCCAGGGTGCGCCAACGCATGGAGGCATGCGTAGCTCGCTACCGTTAACTGACCACGAACGCAGTCATCACAAAATTACACCGGCCACATGAGGGTCGGTGAGGAGACAAGAACCATGCACAGCAAACCCGACTCCCGTCGTCGGCGCCTATCCCTTTGCCTTGCCGCGAGTGCGCTCGTCGGTATGGTTGGCGCTCTGACACCAGCCTCATCCCAAGCGCAAGCCGCAGTTTGGCCGAATCGACCCATCGAGATGATTGTGGCGTACGCTCCAGGCGGCGGCACTGACCTGGTCGCCCGCCTGCTCGCACGGCATCTGGAGAAGGAGCTGGGCGCAACCATTGTCGTGCAGAACAAGCCGGGCGCTGGCGGCGCCATCGGCTTTGCCGAGCTGGCGCGCGCCACCCCGGATGGCTACACCATCGGCTTCATCAACACGCCGAACCTGCTGACGATTCCGATTGAGCGCAAGACGACGTTCACTTGGAAAAGCTACGACCTCATCGGCAATCTGGTGGATGACCCGGGCGCATTCACCGTCAATCAGTCCAGCAACATTGATTCCCTGGCGACGCTCGTGAAGTACGCCAAGGCAAACCCCGGCGCCGTCACTGTCGGCACAACAGGCGTAGGCTCAGACGACCATCTTGCCATGCTGTTGTTCGAGAAGGCATCGGGCGTGAAGATGACGCATGTGGGCTACAAGGGCGCGGGCGAAGTGCGCGGCGCGCTGGCCGGTCAACAGATTACGATTGGCGCCATCAACGTCGGAGAAGCACTGGCCTATCAAAAAGGCGGCACACCGCTGAAGTTCCTGGGACAAATGGGACTGTCGCGCGCAGTGCTTGCGCCGAACGTCTCTACGTTCCGCGAGCAGGGCTACAACATCGAGCTTGCATCGTTGCGCGGCCTGGCTGCACCCAAGGGCCTGCCGGAACCAGTCAAGAAGAAGCTCGTCGATGCCATGGCCAAGGTTGCGGCCGACCCGCAGTTCAAGCAGCAAGCTGACGCCATGTTTGCGCCGCTGCGCTACCTTGCCCCAGCCGCCTACGCCGCCGAACTTGAACGCGGCGAAGCAGGCTTCCGCCAACTGTGGAAGGAGATGCCATGGCAAGAAAAGTGAGCCGGCTCTTCCGGATTGCGACCGGCACCGCAGCAATGGTCTGCTCGACGCTGTTGTCGGCACAGACGGCACTACCGTCCGGTGCAATCACCATGGTGGTCGGCTGGCCTGCCGGCGGGCCCTCGGACTCCTTCGCGCGTCTCGTATCTGCGCAGATGTCCAAAACGCTGGGACAATCCATCGTCATCGACAACCGTGCTGGGGCAGGCGGCAACATCGGCTCGGATATCGCTGCGCGCGCCAAACCCAATGGCGGCACCATCATGCTTGCCACGGCGACCTCGCACGGACTCAACTCCGCACTCTACAGTCGGTTGAACTACGACCCCATCAAGGACTTCGCACCAATTGGCCTGATTACCACCTCGCCAGGCGTCATGCTCGTCCCCAAGGACTCGCCATATCGTTCAGTAGCCGAGCTAGTCGCCAAGGCACGCGCTCAACCTGGTCAGCTGAACTATGGTTCCGGTGGCGTCGGCTCGAGCCAGCATCTGGCAGGCGCAGTGTTCAAAAAGCTCGCCAACGTGGATGTTGCACACATTCCGTTTAAAGGCACTGCTCCCGCAATGACCGACCTCATGGCCGGACGCGTCGACTTCATCATCACAACGGGCGCCCTGCCCTTTATCCGCTCTGGCAAGGTTCGGCCACTGGCCGTAGCTGCGCATCAGCGCCTGCCAGTGTTGCCTGATGTCCCGACGTTTGAAGAGGCCGGGGTGAAAGGGTTCTATACCGATTCCTGGTATGGACTGGTGGCGCCTGCTAACACGCCGCGCCCGGCACTTGAGAAGTTAAATGCTGCGCTGAACCAGGCATTGCGAGACCCTGAACTCCAAAAGCAGTTCTCGGAGCAGGGTTCTCTACTCGTCAAGCCAATGGGGGTGGATGAGTACTGGACGTTCGTGAAGAAGCAGATGCCCAGCGCTGCAGAGCAAGTTCGCATCTCAGGGGCTAAGGCGGACTAGAGACGCAGCGACTCTCTCTTGCCGCCCAGGGATGAGAGAGCGATACGCATCGGAGCTAGTCCAGCCTCATGGCTAGTTGCTGCAAGTCGACACACCCTGACGTAGGGAAGACATGGCAGCTCAGGTACATGAAAATGTCGACGTCGTGATTGACCCCATGACATTCACCCAGCCCGCCAGCATCCTGCTGCGGGCTTCCTTTTCCTCAGACCTCGGCTATACTGTATATCCATACAGTATCGACCCCTGAGGCCATGCTCCCAGAACCTGCAAATTGCCCCCTGTGCGGCAGTTCCGCTGAGCGGATTCGGTCACTCCAACTTCGGGGATTCCGATACACCTGTCCAAGATGTGGCTCGTTTGGCATAGAGACGGCGGCTTTGGGCGATATGGAAGCCGCCATCTTGGGTCGCCAGGCAGTCGCTCGTTTGCGAGCCTATGGACATTTGCCGTTCATACACAGAGACAGGCAAGGCGTTCGTGTTGGACCTGGCCGTACATAGGACCGCGTAGACAACGGTCTACGACAGCGTCGTCGAGGAAGGAGCAGAAGTTATGGGTAACAGCCGGTTAGCAGCGAGCTGTCATCTACGTGGTGACTCGTCAAGTCAGCCCGCCACTGTGGGCGCTAACGGGATACTTGGGCGCATCGAAGGCCAATATGTATCTACGGCAATACGGCAGCTTCCTCCTGCTGCCACTGCCATTCAAGAACATCTGGATGTAGAAATCGACGCCGGCGCAGATGGACGTGTGCGCTTCTTCGCCGAGAGAAAAACGGCTCGGCATCATCGACACTCGCATTATTATTGGTCGGTGTATCGCGCTGAACCGGTTGGAAGCAACGACACGCTCTAAACCCATTGTTCTCATGCAGATTTGGACGAAGCTCTTCACTCAGACGCTCATCGCCATCGGGCTCATCGTCGTGGCGGCGGTGGTCTCGCGCGTCATCTACGTCAATGCGAATCCACCGGCGATGACCGACGTTCAAGAGGAAAGTGATGTCCATCGAGAAGTCGTCGACTGCAGAATGGAGCATAGACCGGCAGAGCACCCCGCGCGCCAAACACGTGAGGATGCCATCTGGATTGCGGGTTGCCTCGACTCCTGAAGTAAAACGGGCGAGCCGGTTGACACTTCCCGGCCATCCACAAAGCTCACTTTAGGTACACGCCCTCGGCGTTCAGGTTCCGGCGGGCGCGGCCGTTAGCTGAGATTAGCTGTGCGAACCCCGCTACAGCATTTTTCAGGGCAAGCGGCATACCCAGCTGCTTGCCCCTTCTACTCAACCTAGACAACGCAACGGCGCAACGGACGCATTGAAGCGCTTACTACTGAGGGCGCGCGAGCGCCAGTGAGGCGACGAACTCTCGCACGGCCGGGCTCTCATCGCCAGCTCGCGTCACAGCCACCAACGTGGCTTGTGTCCGCACATTCGAAATACGAACGAAGGCCACGTCACTCCGGTTCGCCGCTGCAACCGAAGCACCCACCACTGTGAATCCCAGTCCGGCGGCAACCAGGCCCAGTGCCGTGTGAATCTCGATGGCTTCATGTCCCGCGCGAGGATTGCCTCCAGCCTGGCGAAGTAAATCGACCATCTGGTTCGCGTACCGGCTCTGCGGGTCTTTCGGATATTGGATGAGCGCCATATCGTCCAAGTCGGCGGCCTTAATCGTCTTGCGTTTCGCCGCCCGAGATTGGATGGGCACTGCGGCAACAAACGGGTCTTCGAAGAGTTCGGTATAGGTCAAGTCGCTGGCTCGGTCGAAATCCCCGATGTAGCGGGAAACGCCAACGTCAATTCGACCACTACGTAGCAGTTCTGGCTGATGCTCCGACAGTTGCTCGAGCAAGTCCAGTTGAATGCCGGGAAGCTTTTCCCGAAAGCGCCGGACCGCCTCCGGGAGCAGGGAGAAGATTGTTGACCGGGTGAATCCAACTCCAAGCCAACCAATGTTGCCAGCAGCGACGGCCCTCGCCTCCTCGTCAAGTTGGCGCATTTGGGAAAGGAGGTCTTTCGCCCGGGGATACAGAAACTTACCGGTGGGCGTTAGCGTCATGGGCCGATTGGCGGCACACCGGAAGCTTTGGAGGCGCTGATGCGCACTCAGGCGGGAAAGTGGAAGAAGGTCGTACTGGACGCCGGCATCAAGCTGGACTGACCGCAGTCCGACCGTCCGACTAATCGCACGAGCTTTGTCATAGTCGGCCGGTACAAGAGAATCTGCGAGCGCATTCATGTGATACGTGAATCGGATGTACTTCCGCGCGTCCGCCTAAAGCAGCGAACTTTGTGGGTGGGAGAGAAAGAAGCGCACCATCTCTGCACTTGCATCGGGCCCCTTGGGATCGGTGTACGTGCCGCCCCCGCCGCCCGACCATGCATGGCCTGCCTCATGTAAGAGCCAGAATTCCGCATCGATGCCCTCCGGAGTTCTGACGAGGCCACGTGTGTAGTAGCGACCCGCGCCGCTTGAACCATATTCGACGCGCTTTTGCGCGCCCCCCTGCTCGTACGGCTCGATCAGGCGCTCGCCATTGGAACGGTGCACGGTGCAATCTGCTTCGCCGTGGAAGATGATCAGTGGGCGCCGAGGGGTCGCCGCGTTTCGTTTGGAGGCACTGAGAACTTTCCCGCCTTTCATCGCCGCCAACGCCGACGGCAAATCGTGCGCGCTGCCCACCGGCAGGCCCGAATGGACGCCGGCAGCTGCAAACAGTTCGGGATAGCTTTGGATCATCACGGCAGCCATCGCGCCGCCAGCGGAGAGACCCGCGATATACACTCGATCAGGATCTACGTGGTGATTTGCTATTACCTCCTGCGTCATCCCGGCAAGAATCGATGGTTCGCCGCTCCCCGCTTGTTGGTCCCCTCGGCGAAACCAATTCCAGCATTTGGAGGGATTGGCGGTGGGCGGCTGGATTGGGTACATGACCATGAACCCGAACTTTTCCGCGAGCGCATTCATGCGGGTACCCGCAGCAAAATCGTCAGCATCCTGCGTGCAGCCGTGCAGCATGACGACGAGCGGCATCAGAGCGTGCATCTCGCTCCTCGGCTTATAAAGCTTGTAGGCACGTTTGCCGGCTTGATTGCTGAACTGTCCAAAGCTGAAATCGCCCACCGTTGTCGTCGTTTTGGAGCGCTGTTCTGAAGTTGTGTCGGGAGCCACGGAATGATGCTCTAGCAGGTACTGGACAACCTGTGCCGGCATCGGCGCTGACTTTGGCGCCGGTGCTGGATCCGACTGATTGAGGGCACGCTGGATGACGGCGGTCGCCTGAAGGGGTCCTGCGGTGTGAAGCAACTCCATGGCCTCATGCATCGAAGCAAGAAACGCGTCGTTCATTTTCACGTTAATTCCCTGTACTCCCCGGCGAACCGGGGGCGGCGATATTGCCGCAGACTACGGTATTCGTCCTGCCAGCGACCTTCACCGTGGGCGGTGCGGAGAAGCACCGAAGACAACCACAGATTCGATGTCACCGCTGCTAGCGCGAGGGCTCACATCGGCAGCAACGTTTGCCAGACCAAGCACATGAATGGACAGTGGATTGCGGTTCGGGTGTGCGACTAGAAACTCTTTTTCCACCGTCCGAGATACACCACAAAAAATGCTGCTTAAACCACTCCTTCCCATATACCCCTTTTAAGCAGCCGCACTGAAACCATCCTAGCACCATCCAGATGGATGGTGCTAGGAAATTTTGGGTAGTAGAGCAAGGGCTTGACGAAGGTCCGCAGCGTCGACGGCCTGTCTGCGCAGATCGTGGCCGTCGCGATGTTCGACCCGGTTCAGAGCAACTGGCTGAATCGGTCAAGATTGCAATCGAATGCAATCACAGCGCCTACGCCCGGCCGCGCAGCGGGAGGAGCGTTATCTGATTGGAAACGGAACGACTTCCCCCAGAGACAGGGGAACGGCCCACTATCTTGGGCCGGCACTATCCATTCTGTTCGGCCTACCGCAGGACCGGATTGATATCGAAGTTACGGTAGCGGACCAGGCGGAGGTCGCTCTTCATTTTGGCGCGCATAAACGAATATTTCTCGAGAAGTTAGGCGCCCCCCCGCTCCAATAGATCGTTCGATCAGATTATTGCCATGCAGCGGGGCTACTCCCTATGTGGCGACCCAAGGAAAAGCGCTGCACACGCACCGGCAGCATATCCAGTTAAGGAGAGTCGTCGCAAACCGGGCTCGCGGCGTGGCAAAAAAGTACCTGCTGGAGTTGACCCTGTAACCTGCGGGGATGACCTATCTTCCTGTGCGGCGAAGAATCCGCAGCACGGGACTGAGGCAGAAAAACGTCTCATTTGCCGTTATGCTAACGACCACCCTGCTCACGAGCATCAAGCCGACCGCAAGACTAAGAATCGAGGCAACCGGCCAGTCGCACTTCTGCGTTCTTGGTTTCCGCGGTCCTGAATTTGGCTTGCATATCTTCACATTCCTTCAGCAGGATAGCTGGACCGCCGTCCATCTCCATCCGTTTATTGCCTGTGTCACTTGTCTGCAGCTGAACATATACCCAACGAGATGCTAGCGCTGCTAGCAGCACAAGGGTACCGATGGTCAACACCCGAACAATCGGAAGAAAAAGGTGCACAATAGGAACCGCCGATCGCTCGGCCTCAAACCCCAACGTGCGGAAGCCTACATGACCCGCTATCCTGTGGCAGTCATGCCATTGCGGTATTGACAGAGGATCCAGACTCAAGAAGACTCAAAGCTTGCGACAAGCGAAATAGAGGTGTATGAGCAGGAAACAGGTTGCGGCTCTTCTTCCGGGTCGATATTGGGCCATCCCCCATGCGCCCTTTCCTTTGGACGGTCCAAACGGGCACGATGAAGTCTTTCCGGGCGCGGAATGCGTCAGTGACGGGCATTGGGTGAGCTTCGTACGCAATGGCGAAGAGGTGTGGGCTTGCAACGCGACTTATGCCTCAGCACACTTTGACTTCGAGGAAATCGCACCTTCTCCTTTCCCTTCGCCGAAACGTTAGGCTTGCAAAGTGCTATTCCTCTGCCTGGGCTCACGTTATCTTCAGTTGAACTACGTATGCCTTCTGCAAAATCAAACGGTGCGCCGCAAGCGCCCAACAATCATTTGTTCATTGCCTCCCAAGAACTGTTACTGCAGCGTGCCAAGACTGACGCGGTCCTGTGGATCAGGACAACCATGGCACGCAACGGCATAACGTTCACCCAACTTCAAACGGCTGGGTGTTTTGAGACGTCTCCTCAAGTCGCACGACATGTCGACTTAACCGCAAAATACAAGGACGCACTGGGGCATACTTGGGACGGGATCGGAGATATGCCTGAATGGCTGCAGCGTGCAACGCATGCCGGCCAATCTGTTGACCATTTCAAGGTTGACGGCACGGTCGTCCATTCCGGATGAGCTCTGAAAATCCAAACTCGCCTGACGTCGTATTTTGATATAGCATGGAAGCATTCATCCATCACCGAGTGAATCCAAATGACAACCTATAAACAATTGATGGCGGAGAAGGCGGCTTTGGAAGCAAAGCTGCACGAGGTTCGTGCAAAAGAAGTTGCTGGTGTGATCGCAAAAATTCAGGAGCTCATGACGGACTATGGATTGACGATCGATGATATTGCCAAAAAACGAGGGCGCGGTCGTCCTGCACAGCCCTCGAACGGCGCCTCGAAGAGTCCTCTGCCACCCAAGTATATGGATCCCAAGACAGGCAAGACCTGGTCGGGCCGTGGCCGTGCTCCTGCGTGGCTGGGGAGGAATCCGAAGCGCTTCCTGATCGCGGAAGACGCTGCGTAACATACCAATAAGGCGTTGATCGCCTCGCGGCCAACGCTTGAGAAAAAAAGGCCTTACGGAACGTTTTCGTAATAAAAAGATTGCGCGGCCGTAATGGTTTCTATAGTCGTTCGCTGCTACGCTCCGCCTCCGCCGCAAGGTACCTCAACGGAGGAAGAATTCATGGCCGTAGGAAAGACCGCAGCAACGCCTAAAAAGCACGCGCCCAAGAAGTTGCGGTGCCCGTAAAGAAAGCGAGTGTGCTGGTTCATGAGGTTAAGGCAGCACAAAAGCAAGTCGAAAAACTGCGTGCCGAGTTGGCTAAGGAGGTCGCAGCGGGCAAGAAGGCCGTCCTCAAGGCTCGTGCTGAACTCAAGAAATTGAAGGAAGCCGCACGCGCTGCACTGTCGGCCGAAAAGGCAGCAACGAAGGCCAAAACACCAGTCAAAGCCAAGACTGCGAAGAAGCCCGCGGCGAAGAAGCGGCAATCGTCAAAACCGCAAAGCCAGTCGATGCAGTCAGCGTTGTTCCGAAGAAGGCTGTGCGCGCTGCAACCGCCGTGAAGCCCACGGTGCCGCAGAAGACCAAGACCGCCAAGAAACCTTCCGCTACAACACGGCAGAAGAAGGTCAGCGGAACGTCAGCTCGCGTCGTCTCGGAAACCGCAACCACATAACGAAAAAGGGTTGAGAGAAAGCCTGGGCCGCATTGCGTTCCAGGCTTTGGCCTCGCTGTTCGGGCAAGGTTCGGCCGTCTTTCGGACTTTGGGGTCTAGTCCACATCTTTAGGGCTTTCGGGCTTTCGGGCTTTCGGCGCCTCTTTTCCCAGCCAGTAATTGTACCAACCTAAAATGCGGCAATTGGCTGTGCTCGGGACCCTTTAGACGTCAGCGCCGCCGTCACGTAGCGTTCGCAAACCGCATTCCAAGTTCCTTCGGGCAGGTCCCTCCCATATCGCACAGGAGTCAGAATGGTAAATGCGATCGCGGGCGAGAAAGCTCTCGTACACCGCCGCGCGACCGCTGCGCCACGCCAGCGCCGGATCTGGCGTCCTCATCAGCAACGTTGCGTATTCAGTGTAGATCTCCGTCGCGTGTTTCTCGAAAATCGAGGCTTCTACGGCAAGGCGATACAAGTCGAGGTCAAGTACTATCTTCGCCACTTCAGTACTAGGCACATGTTCGACGGTATCGAGAATGATCGAGGCCGCAGATTCTGCGATCTGACATCCGGCCTCAAAATCTAGCCAACCGTCACGAAACATCTGATCTCGCATGAGTAATGCCGAGGCCTTCTCGTTCACGCCTTTGTCCAGCCCCGGTACGTAGACCGCGTCATGCCAGAGAACGGCCATCGCCTGCGGCACGGTTAGCGTAACTTGTAGTTCCACAGCCATGGCCAACATCTCCTCTATATGGGCCCAGTTGTGGTAAAACCGGTGCGGCTGCTCGTAGTGCGTAACCGCAACGTTCCTGGAACGGGAAATACGTGCAGAGTCGTCTATTATCATGTCGATAAATGGCGCATCGGTGGACGAACGAACGGAAAGCGGCCCCCGCTTCCGTAGTCCAATAAGTTCTTCAGTTTTTTATCCACCGTACCACAGCTTTCCCCACATCTAGCGGCGGACGTCAGACCGCGCAGCGCATGCCTTTTTTCATCCAGCCCGATTGACGTGCAGCGCGTCACGCTTCATCTTCTTCGCCAGGGACCACTTATGCGCCTCCGTCGGTCCGTCATAGATACGAAACGCGCGGGACACACCATCGCCGCCCAGAATCTGGACGCACCGATCGGCTACCCGAAACAAGGCCTCCGACACCGCTACCTTTGCCATGGAGCTCTCAGTCGTTGCGGCACATCCGGCGTCCAGCACACTCGCGCACCAGTCGATCATCAGCGCCGCCTGTTGGAGATCGATGAGGTTATCTGCAAGCATAAAACCCACGCCCTCATGGTCGACCAATAACTTACCGAATACGCTGCGCGTGGTGGCATATGCGCGCGCAATTTCATCGGCGCGAGCCATGACGCCATTGCGATTTCGTTTTCCTTGGTTTACCCGTTTCCCCAGTGCTCTGAAGCCTCGGCCCGTTCCGTTTTGCGAAGTAGCGAGGTCCGCACAACTTTAGAATCGAGTGCGTGTCTTTGAATCCCCAAAAATGGGGAGAGATCCATCCCTAATTGACACGGGAACGATTGTTCAAGCGAGACACCCTACATCTGCCTTCACACGGCGTCGCTGCGGAGCGCGATGAAACAGTAGCTGGATAGCAGGTGCGGGGTACCTGTCAAGCTGTTGCCGCTTCGCGGACAGGCAGACAATCCTCGCGGGCACGCGTAGCACTTTGCCTAATTTCGCTGATATGTGCCCAGTTGCTACGCCTCGTCAAGATTTTTCGAGCCAAGGTTCGCGCCCCACTCCGTTGAAGCTCCCGAAAGCAGCCGCCGGAGTTTCATGCGAGAACCTGAGCCTCTGCGCCGTACGAGTGGATTGCCATTACCGACGCGGGCCCTGCTGCAGCTTCGCCGGGAATAGAGGCTATAAGTTCGCGGGTATAGTCGGTAGAGGGCCGTAGGAAGACATCACGAGCGGTGCCAATCTCGACTACTTTGCCGCGCTGCATGACTGCGATTCGATGGCATAGTCGCGCTGCGACGCGAAGGTCATGCGTGATAAGAATCATGCTGACGCCGAGGTGCTCGCGGATCGACTCGAACAGATCCAGTATCTGAGCCTGGATGGAAACATCAAGTGCCGACACGGCTTCATCGGCAATGAGGATTTCCGGCTCCATCATCAGCGCTCGAGCAATAGAAAGTCGCTGCCGCTGCCCTCCGGAGAACTCGTGCGGAAAGCGATTAAGGGCGCTGGGGTCCATACTGACCAAATCGAGTAGCTCCAGCATTCGGGCATTAACGTGCCTTTTGTCAGCGCCAAAGTTCATCGGCCCTTCAGCAAGCGTATGTCCAACTGTCCTCCGCGGATTGAAGGACCGAAACGGATCCTGAAACACCATCTGCACGCGTTTGCAGTAGCCACGCGCATCTCCCCCCTGGAATGCAGAAATTGGCTCGCCCTCCAGCAGGATCTTTCCGGAGGTGGGCGCCGCGAAACGCGCCAAACAACGACCCAGTGTGGTCTTTCCCGAACCGGATTCACCGACGATGCCGAGTGTCTCTCCGCGCTCCAATTTCAATGAAACACCGCTGAGCGCGTCCACGCTTCGACGCTTCGATTTGAACACCGACTTCGTCTCAAATCGTAGTGCGAGGTTCTGAACCTCAAGAACTGGCACCTTGGCAGGTGGAAGTGCGGCAGCGCGGAAGTCGCCTCGCGGACGCGCCGCGAGCAAACGTTGGGTATAGGGGTGACACGGGTGGTTCAGCACTTCGGCCGCCGTACCCTGCTCAACAATTCGCCCCGATTGCATCACCACCACCCTATCAGCAATCTCTGCTACCACATCGAAGTCGTGGGTAATGAACAGGACCCCGTTGTCATGGCGTCCGCGCAGTTCGTTGAGTAACCGAAGTACCTGAGCCTGCGAAGTAACATCGAGCGCAGTCGTAGGCTCGTCGGCAATGATTAAGCCGGGCTCCATGGCAAGCGCCATCGCAATCATCACGCGCTGTCGTTGCCCTCCGGAAAGCTGATGCGGGTAGGCATTCCGCAGCGTCTCGGGCGAGGGTAGCCGGACGTCAGCGAGCAATGCCAAGACGCGATAGGCAATAGCATCCCGGTCCATCTTTTTTGCGTGGAACTCAAATACTTCCGCGATCTGGTCGCCTACCCGCATGAGAGGATTGAGCGCGGTCATCGGTTCCTGGAAGATCATGGCCATGCGGTTGCCACGTAGCGCCTGCAGTTCCTCAAGCCCTGCATCCGTGATGTCGCGACCGCCTACCAGGATCTGACCGCTCTCCAGCGTGAGAATCCCCTTTGGGAGCAAGCCCATGACGGCACTGGACGTCACTGACTTCCCTGAGCCAGATTCGCCGACGATGCAAACAATCTCGCGGGCGTGCACGGTGAGCGAAATGTCGTCCACAGCGTAGCGGCGATCGCCGCCACCGGGCAGGCGGACCTTCAGGTTGCGGATATCCAGAATCGGCGCGGCCGAAGCGCCCTCCTGACCTTTTGCCATGACTGTTTGGGAACGAGGTTTGCTCATGGCTTCAGCCCTTGGATTGACGTGATAGACGCGGGTCGAGGCGATCGCGCAGCGCATCACCGAACATATTGACGGCAAGGATCAGCAGCGCAAGGAACACGCCTGGGTAGAGCACGATCCACGGCGCGCGCTGGAAGAAGGGCCTGCCTTCCGCGATGATGCTACCCAGGCTGGGAATCTCCGGTGGAAAACCCAGGCCGAGAAAGCCCAATACGGCTTCAGTCAAGATGGCTGCAGCGCAGACAAAGGTGGCCTGCACCACAAGGGGGTTGATAGTGCTCGGCATGATGTGTCTCCAGAGCACCTTTAGCGCTGGCGTGCCGGAGCCGATTGACGCCTCTACATAGGGCTCCTCGCGAACCGACAGCACAACGCTACGGACGAGACGAGCAATGCGCGGAATTTCCGGAACAGAAATGGCAGCGACCATGGTCACGATGTTCGCGCCGCCCAGAGCAACCATCGCCACCGCCAGCAACAGCCCGGGGATAGCCATGATGCCGTCCATTAGACGCATGACAGGTGCGTCCAGCCGACGGACATCGCCCGCAGCCAACCCAATCAAAAGGCCTGCGGCTACGGAGATTGCGCTGACGAGTGCGGCGAGCGTGATGGAGAGGCGGCCGCCGTACAGTACGCGGGATAGCAAGTCGCGGCCGAGCGAGTCGGTCCCCAGCCAGTAGAGCTCGGACGAAGGCTTCAGCCGAGCGCGTGGTGTAAGGGCGCCGGGATCGTGTTGCGTCAGTAGCGGGGCACTAACCGTGATGGCTACCAGCAGCAGGAGCAGTAGCACAGACCCAAGCATCACCGGATCTTTAAGCACTGCATTGGCAGCCAGGCGGAACCGCGACGGCGGCGCGGCGAGCGAAGGTGAAGGCAAGGAGGACGATGGCATCAGGATGCTCCAAGTCGGGCGTCTGTCAATACCGAATTCGCGGATCGAGGGCGACGTAGGTCATGTCGATCATCAGGTTGATGAAGACATAGATGAACGAGAAGAAGAGGATGGTGCCCTGCACGACCGGATAGTCTCGGGCTAGAACAGAGTCGACAATCAGGCGACCGACACCTGCGATGTTGAAGATGGTCTCCGTCACGACCACGCCGCTGATCAGCGTAGTGAGCGCAACGCCCACAATCGTGACGATGGGAATGGCGGCGTTGCGCAGCGCATGGCGAAACAACACGATGCGCTCGGTTACGCCCTTGGCTCGCGCTGTTCGCACGAAATCCTCCCCGAGGACATCCAGCATGCTGGCCCGCGTAATCCGCGTGATGAGGGCAACAAAGACCATCGTCAGCGTCACTGTGGGTAACAACAGATGGGACGCGTACTCCCAAACGCCATCTGCCAGCGGCGAATATCCCTGCACTGGCAGCCAATCCAGTTTCACGGTGTTGATTTGCACGGAAACCGGACCCAGTGGGGATGCGGACAAAATGTTGGACTACCTGGAGGTAGTTCATGTATTCGTACGAAGAGCGCATCCGCGCCGTTGAGCTTTACATCAAACTGGGCAAGCGCGTAGCAGCGACCATTCGGCAGCTCGGTTACCCAACCAAGAACGCACTGAAGGGTTGGCACCGAGAATTCGAGCTGCGCCAAGATCTTCCTGTCGGTTACGCCCGGTCTCGGCCCAAGTATTCACCCGAGCAGAAGAAGCTGGCGGTTGACCACTATCTGGACCATGGCCGCTGTATCGCGCTCACGATCAAGACCCTAGGCTATCCTGGGCGAGCTTCGCTTCAGGCGTGGATTCAAGAGCTGAGGCCCGAGGCGCACAGTCGCGTCGTGGGTCGATCTGGGCGGGCATCGGCCGTCCTCAAACGTACAGCGGTCATTGCATTGTGTACGCGAGAAGAAAGCGCCCAGGCAATTGCTGACCGACTTGGCGTCTGCAGACCGACGTTGTACAACTGGAAACACGAGCTACTCGGCATTGAGGTTTCGGCATCCATGAAGCGCAAGCGAGAATCGCCCGCGGGTCCAGAGCGGGAGGAGTTAGAGCGTCAACTCGAAGCGCTGCGACGCGAGGTTCGACGCCTACGACTGGAACAAGACCTTCTGACGAAGGCGAACGAAATCCTAAAAAAAGACACGGGCATCATTCAGCAATCCCTGACCAACAGGGAGAAGACATTGCTGATTGATGCCCTGAGGCAAACGTACAGTTTGTCGGAGCTGCTCGAGGTGCTTGGACTGCCACGCAGTTCCTACTTCTACCATCGCGCACGTCTGGATACTGCTGACAAGTATGTCGAGGTTCGTCGCATCATCACGGACATCTTTGAGCGCAACCACCGTTGCTACGGCTATCGTAGAGTGCAAGCATTGCTCAGCCGCCAACGCGTGCGAATTTCGGAGAAGGTTGTACAGCGCCTGATGAAACAAGAGCGCCTGGTAGCCGCCGTGCCCAAGCGGCGCCGATACGGTTCTTACATGGGAGAGATCGGTCCTGCACCCGAGAACATCGTCAACCGAGACTTTGGCGCGCCAGCGCCGAACATCAAATGGCTGACAGACATCAGCGAATTCCAGATATCGGCCGGCAAGGTATATTTGTCACCGGTGATCGACTGTTTCGATGGGATGGTGGTGAGTTGGTCGATCGGTACGCGGCCGGACGCAGAGCTGGTGAACTCAATGTTGGATGCGGCTATCGAGACCGTCGCGCTCACCGGCGACCAGCCCATTATCCACTCAGACCGAGGCGCTCACTATCGCTGGCCCGGTTGGATGTCTCGCATCACCGACGCGAAACTGATTCGCTCGATGTCGCGCAAAGGGTATTCACCTGACAACGCTGCTTGTGAAGGTTTCTTTGGAAGGCTGAAGAACGAGTTCTTCTATCCGAGGAACTGGCAATCGAGCACCATTGAGCAATTCGTTGAGGCGCTGGACTCATACATCCGGTGGTACAACGAGAAGCGGATCAAGATCTCGTTAGGCTATCGCAGCCCCGTTGAGTACAGAGTTAGCTTGGGACTCGCTACTTAATCAGTCCAACTTTTCGTCCGCACCCCCTACCGGGTCTAGTGGGTCAGTTCTGGATGCAACTCAACAGGCGGGCTTCCTGGCGATCCGGTAGTAGCCGTCTGCCATGCCTGTTACGACGTTCTCTTGAAGGCCGAGCACGCATTGCATGCCAGGTGTCTCGTCGAGTGCGGCGACAAAGTGCATCTCGCTGGTACCGGGATTGGCAAAGCATGTATCGACGCCCGACGCGAGTAGCGTCTTGACGAGACTCTTCGCGCCGTTCATTGGGTGACTTGTCGTCATGTGGACATCGAGCTTCGCAGAAGTTGGGAGGGTTGCCTTGGACTCTCATGCCCACGCGCTAACAAACTGTACTCGCGCCGTGAAAAAATACAAGCAAATATTCATGCAAGTGAATTTTTCTTGATAAATTTGTGATGTCTGCCTCGGCCAGCAGGGTGTGGGTGGCGCTCGCGCCTGGAGCACTAAGTTAGAATCGCGCTTCATTCCGAGATCTCGGCGAGAGGTCGAACAGCCCGATGAAGAGCGAGAACGTAAAAAAGCAGGGCAAAGTCAGCCCGTCGACGTCCCCAGCCAAAAAAGTGAGCGGTCGGCAGAGCGGCAGCGCAACGATATCCCCTGGCTCAGGGGCAGTTGAGTCGCCAACGGGCGTTGGTTCCGCGCCGTCGCTCGGCAGAATCGGAGAGGAAATCAAGAGTCTCCGGAAAGCCAAGGGCTTGTCTCTCCAACAACTTTCCACAGGCTGTGGAAAGTCAATCGGCTTTCTCAGCCAGGGGGAGCGAGGCCTCAGCGTTCCGTCAATCAGCGACCTCCATGGGATTGCCCAGATTCTGGGCGTGCAGATCGGGTGGTTCTTTCCACCAGGCGATGCTGTGGATCCTCTCGAACGGTCGGTTGTCGTTCGCAAGTCGCATAGGCGGCAACTCAGCTTTGCGTCGGGAATCGCGGACTTTTTGCTGTCGCCAAATCTAAACGGCCCTCTCGAACTACTTTGGTCGGTGATGCAGCCTGGCGCTGACAGTGGACCTGCTTACCACCATTCGGGCGACGAGGCAGGAGTACTGCTGCGGGGTGAACTCGAATTGTGGGTCGGCGAACAACACTTCGTTCTCGGCGAAGGTGACAGTTTCAGTTTTCCCAGCGGAACGCCCCATCGGTATCGGAACCCTGGTGTGTCGGATGCGGAACTACTATGGGTTGTTACTCCGCCCTCCTACTGAACTGACTGGCATGCGGCGCGCAACGTCGAAGACCGACGTCGAAGATGTGAGCCCCCTCTAGGCGCGGCCAAACTGACTCAAGAAATGCAAAATCTTCGGATCTGGCCGAAATCTTGGTCACAAAACGGATTAACCAGGGAATCGGACGTCCTGCCCTTCTGTATCGAGCGTCCACGTCTAAGGCTCGAACGGTTCATCGAAATCTGCACGCGCGTCCCAACTGACCAGCCACTTATTCGGAAATCGATTGTGCATCCTTGAAATCACGCCTTCTCTCTAGTCCATAACATCGCTCTCGACCGTGATGACCCTGTCATGGCATTCGAATACCCATCTGGAGCGATCATGAAACTGTCCACTATTTCCCTAGCACTTGCCTTCACTTTTCTCCCGCTGATCTCCTCCGCAGATTGTGGACAAGCTCGTGGACGAGTGCAAGAAGGCACCGAAGCAGAACTTCGCGAGCAAGGTTAAGGCGTGGGTCAAGCAACGCGTGCTGTGGGTCGAGAAGAAGGTTTGACGAGCATTGGGGGGCGATGTCTTCGCCCCCCGTCGTGACGGCCGCGCGCGTCCTGTGCTTAAATGCCGGCTGCTGGCGCCCGACTGTCACGCCCCTGTCTTCGTACTCTGTTTAACCCATGCGTCGGGCCCGCGATATCACCATGGCCGACACCGATACCACTTGGCAATACTCTGAGCACATGCACGCCGACGTCACGCAGACGATCGTCAGCAGCGCGCTCCCGTATTCGCCAGTCGGCATCACCCGCGTCAATACCAACCGGCGCCATTCCGGGATGACCGATCCCTATGAACGGGAGCCGGCGTACCTAGTCATCCTGCAATTGCAGCCGTTCGGCGAACAGGAACTGTGGCTCGCGGGCAAACCGGCACCGCACGTGCCCTACGGGGCGGGCTGGCTCGCCATCTACGATCTCGAACGCAACTGGTCGGCCAACCTTGTTGGCGAATATGTCGATCATATGGCGCTGGCTCTTCGCACCCATCTGGTGCAGACCTACAGCGGCGTGCAGGTGCCGTCGCGCCGCGTGCAAGCCGGGCTGGCCCCATGGCAGGAAGAACGCGCCAAAGCGTTGATCATGGCGCACCTCGACGGCGAGATCTTGCTGGAGACTCTGGCCGAAGCCTGTGGCGTATCCCGCGCGCACTTTGCCAAGGCGTTTCGTGTCAGCGTGGGCATGCCGCCGCATCGGTGGATGGTGCTGCAGCGTATCGAGCGCGCGCAGCATTACCTGCTCCAGACCCTGCTGCCGCTTGGCGAGATCACCCATCTGTGCGGCTTTGCTGATCAAAGCCATTTCACGCGCACCTTCGGCCGGGTGGTCGGCATCAATCCTGGCGAGTGGCGGCGGCAGAAGCGCCATTGACCCTCAGCGCGATACTAATTGCCGGGATTCAGCACACGTTCGTACAAAAAGCCGCATACTGGTTCTATCCACGGCTTGCATCGCCTCGTAAAGTCCAGCCAGCACTTAGGGTTCGAGGAACTGCCGCATGAACGCCGCCGAAGACCATCGCCCCGCCGCGCGCCATGACACCGCGCCGCCCGTTGCCGAAGCCGTCCAACTTGTGCGCAGTATGGCACACGCATTCGAGCAGCGCATCCTGGCCGCAGAAGTCGCATCCCACAGCAATGCGGACGCCTTGCAATCCAAGCGGCATTGGGAATCCCGGCTTGTCCACCTCTCGCGGGTCTCCACGCTCGGCACCCTGGCTGCTTCCATCGCCCATGAAATCCGCCAGCCACTAACTGCGATTCAGGTGGAAACCTATGCGATCCATCGCTGGATGCACCGCGATACCCCGGACTTTGCCGAGATAGACGAAGGCGTGCGTCGCATCCAGGGAGAGTCGGAACGCGCCGAACGCGTGATCCGCAGCCTGCGCGCGCTGATGCGCTGCGAACCGGCGACATGCCAGCCGTTTGCACTCGACTCGGCAATCGCCGACGTGCTTCCGCTACTCGAAGCCGCGCTTCAGGAGGCAACTGTGACCGCCGAGATCGACGTCGAAGCGGACTTGCCCCTGATTCACGGCGACCGTGTACAGATCCAGCAACTGGTGATGAACCTGCTGCTCAACGGCATGGACGCCGTACGGGATTGCGCGAAAGGCACCGCCGCGCTCCGGTTGTCAGCCCACCGGTATGGCGTCTGCCAGATCGTCATCGCCGTAACGGACAACGGGAAAGGCATCGCCCCATCCGAGCTCGAACACGTCTTCACGCCCTTCTTCAGCACCAAACCGGAAGGCATGGGGGTGGGACTTGCCATATGCAGGCTCATTGCGGAAGCGCACGGCGGGACCATCCGTGCATCGAGCGAGCCCGGCCACACCACAATCACGATGCATCTGCCAGCTGTCCGCGAAGCAGCGAACAGCTAGCTGAAACTCATTTCGCTGGGTAGTCCGTCGACAGTTCGTAGTTGAGGCGCATGTGGCAGGCGTACCGACGGAAGCAACCCCGCGCGGCTGACGGTCCTGCACGCCGCTCCCACCGCAACTTATGATTGTTTTGGCTCAGTTCGGCTCCACCGCACAGAGTCCGAGCTGCTGCGCCTGGAGTACAAGCTCCGCAAAGTTCCTCGCGTTCATCTTCTTCATCATGGTGCCGCGATGGATCTTCACAGTGACTTCGCTGATGCCCAGCTCCGCCGCAATCTGCTTGTTGAGCATTCCAGTCGCAGCATAGCCCAGCACCTGGGCCTCCCGTGCCGTCAGCGTCCTGTAGCATGCCGCAATCTGCAGCAGCTTCGCCCGCCCTGCGCGCAATGCGCGATGCTTTTCCAGCGAGCCGTTGATTGCATCCAGTAGGTCTTGGTCGCGAATCGGCTTCGGCAGAAAATCATGGGCACCGGCCTTCATCGCCGAAACGCTCATGGGGATGTCGCCAAAACCGGTCATAAACACGATCGGCGCATCCACCTTCAGCGCCGCAAGCATTGACTGCAGGTCCAGTCCGCTCTGTCCGCGCAACCGCACATCGAGCAGGATGCTCGTCGGCACATCGGGAAATTCGAACTCCAGCAATTCGGTTGCCGATTCAAACAATTCGACTTCGAAGCCTACTGAACGCAGCAGATTGTCAAGACTCTTTCGAAGCGGCTCATCATCATCCACGACCAGAATCAGGCCCGGTCCTTCGTGCACTGAATCAAACTTCGTATCACTCGCCATTGGTCCTCCGATTGGACTGGAGCGTTATTGATTGCTGGAACCAAGCGGCACAGCGAGGCCGAGTTCCCGCCCCATAATGACCAGTTCGGCAAACGTTTGAGCGTGCATCCTACGCATCGCTTCACGACGATGAATTTTTACCGTGGCATCACTGATGTTGAGTTGGTCCGCAATCTGTTTGTTGAGCAGGCCGCCCACCGCCAGGCTCATGACCTCCTTCTGCCTGTCGCTCATCGCTTCGAAACGATCCTTTAAGGAGTGGCTAAGAGACCGCCCCACCCGTCGAGAGCAATCCAACTCCAGGGCGGCATTGATCGCGTCGAGCAACTGCTGATCGCGAAATGGCTTGGTGAGGAAGTCCACAGCACCGGCCTTCATGGCCGCCACCGTCATCGGGACATCACCAAATCCGCTAATGAAGATGATGCCGGCGCTCTTGCCCTGCGCGTTCAACTGCGCCTGCAAATCCAACCCACTTGCACCCTTGAGTCGGACATCCAGGACAATGCAGGTCGGCACATCCGGCAGAGGGAATTGCAGCAGCTGATCCGCCGACACAAATGTTTTAAACCTCATGTCGACCGACCTAAACAGGCTCGCCAGCGAGTCTCTTACGACTTCGTCATCGTCCACGACAATAACGAACGATTTCTGCCTCACATCGCAACTTCCCGCTGCATTGCCCATCCTACTTAACTCCTTCATGCGAATACGTTGCTAATTGGCAGCGGCCATTGCCGGAAGGGTAACAACAAGGCCCGTCGAGATGCGCGCCGCTGCCGCGAGTATCGTTCGCCGTCGTTTGGCGACAGACTTTCTGTCCATATCTCGGCGAGACTACAGCACCTCCCCAGGCGCGGGAAGATAGCTTAAAGTGGTATTGATCCGAGGCATTCGCAGTGGATGCGGCTCGGTCGCAGACTATTCCGGCACTGCGCGTTGCTCCACACAGAACCATCCAAGGACGACGACTCAACACCTATGTCCTGCACTTTGTTGTCGCAAACTACAGGCATAGGTTCGACGCCTGATATCACCAGTTCTTTGAAATCAAGGGGCACACCAACACCGCGCAATATAGAAGCCAAGCAGACACAAACATGTCGCTAAGCGTTCGCGCTTGTGCAGGCTGAATCAACAATGCCCAACGCCTCAGCTTTCAATACCAAGTCAGGCAACGATTGCGCGTCCATTTTTCTCATCGCCTGCGCCCGGTGAAGCTTTACTGTGATTTCGCTCAACGCCAGTTCCGACGCAATCTGCTTGTTTAGCAATCCGCGCACAACGAAACTCATCACCTCTTTTTCACGGGGTGTCAGTTCATCGTAACGATGGCGCAGGCTAGTTTCGCTCCGATCAACCTCGCGCCGCGCTGCGTCGTATTTCAGGGCGCTCTCGACGGCGTCGAGCATATCTTGGTCGCGGAACGGCTTGACCAGGAAATCCAAAGCTCCAGCCTTCATCGCTCGCACCGACATGGCCACGTCTCCGTGCGCAGTGATAAATATGATGGGAACTGCCATTTTTCTGGCTGCGAACTGCTCTTGGACCGCAAGGCCGCTCTGCCCTTTCAGGCGAACGTCAAGGATCAAGCAGCTTGGCACATCTTTCTTCGGAACCGCCATGAATTCTGAGGCCGACGAAAATGTGTCAACCTCATAGCCTACCGACCGCAACAGCATTGACACCGCGCGCCGCATGGACTCATCGTCGTCCACAACATAAATAGCAGATGGCGACTCTGCCGAAATCGGATTCATCATGAATTCGCTTTTCTTCCAGCTCAATGATTTAGACGGGGGGTGTTCGTACCCGATGCTACGTCCTCCAAAAACTGCAGTACCACAAGGTGATCTGCCGGTTTGCTAAGGCAGGCGTGCGCTCCGATACGTAGTGCTTCCTTTCGAATCGCATCGGTGCAAAACGCGGTAATAAACACCACAGGGATGTGAATGCCCTGCGCATTGAGGTTTCGCAGCATTTCCAACCCGCTCATCTCTGGCATCTGCACATCGGAGAGGATGCATTCCACCACCGTTCGCATCCAGAAATGCGTGCGCAGAGTCATACGTGCGCGCGTCCCAGCCCAACGAACGGATCAGCCGGGAAGTCGCCACGCGAATCGATTCATCGTCGTCGATGATGGCGACAACCATGTTCTTGTCCATGGGGGACTCCGAGAGAACATGGATGCATGTTAGCGAACGGGCCGTACCTCCGACACTATGCATTCGTATAGAGCCCATCGTTCTGCAACGTGTGCGGCAACTGCGACGGATAGGCGATCCTTGACTGCAGTCCCGCTATCTCAGCGTGTCACCTCGATAGATGAATTATCCATTACTTAATACTCAATCTCACGCAAAACGCTGATGCGTTTTACGCAAAGACGTATGGCATGGCGAAGTGAAACGCCCGTCGCGGAATCGAACAGCAGCCCACAACCTATACCTTGGTCTATCTCTACACCACCCACGCGCCGATTGTCGGTATCTCGACAGGCTTCTAGCATTCTACTCAGCGAAGCGAACATGTCGGCGGGACTAAGAACAAGCACACCACCGCCACAGTGCAATCCATCACGATTGCCTTTTTGCACGTTGGGCGTCGCAGGCATGAACGGCTATCACATGAAAGTGCAAGCTCTTGTAGCCGAATAGCTGATCGATATCTCCTTCGCGCTCCGCCAAGTCACTAACGAACTGCCCAACCTCTGATCGCCGCATCCGGGAGAAACGCAATGAATGACGTATCGACGCCTACCCCCGTACTCGAAGCGCCAAGAACATACCGTGAGTCAAAGCCGTCGCTGATGCCTCAGTTGCGCATGAGTAGCGCCCAGACGCCAGACGTCCTTGCACGTGAGATCTACTGGCGACAGGTTCCTCAGGGCACAGTCGCCGACCGCCATTCCGATTCTATCGTTGTATCGCGCTGGACCTGTGATGGTGAGCCGCCGACTTCTGTTTCACACCCCGGCGATCCGATCCGTCACTGTATCGCCATCAACTTGCGATCCAGTTCCCTTCGCTTTGTCTGTGGGGGTATGCCAGTGTTGGATGGACGCTTGAGCACGGGCGCTTTCCATATCACCGCCCCTGGAACGCCAACGTCCGCCGAGTATGCCTCCGCAACGGACATGCTGCATCTGTTCGTGCCGCAATCGGTTCTGGCTACGTGTTACGCCGACCAGTTTGGCCATACACATGAGGGAGAGCTGCGTCTCGACGACCCTTTCTTTCACACGGACCCTGCGCTGGAGCGCCTAGGTCAGGCATTGGCGGTTGCGCACTCCAAGGATCCAGGCCTTGGACGCATTTTTTCCGACAGCGTAGCAGTAGCAATCGTAGCGCGGGTAGTGGCAAATTACTTTCAAAGAGCGACACCGGAGTCTGGCGCAACCACCGTTTTGCCGCAGTGGCGACTACGCAGAGTCATTGAGTTTATTGATGCCAATCTTGCGGCGCCGATCGGCTTGGCGGACATGGCAGAGAGCACTGGGTTGACGCGCATGTACTTTGCCGCCCAATTCCGCCGCTCCACAGGCATCCGTCCGCACGAATACCTCCTTCGTCGCCGGGTCGAGTTCGCGCAGGATCTCCTGCGTTCCACGACTGACAACGTATTGGATGTCGCCTTGCGCTGTGGCTTTCGGACGCAGGCGCATTTCACCACCGTGTTTAAGCGCTTCGTTGGTGAAACACCTCATTGCTGGCGCATCAAGGTCACTTCCACCCGTGGTGGCCGCTATGGTTGAGACCATGGACCGCTCCGTCGACTATGCCCACGATATTGGAGGGCGCCCTGCCAGCACTCCCGATACCTGGCTGCGGACCATCGGCTTGCTAGAGCCGCACCGGCACACACTGACCTATTCGGCCGAAAAGAACGCACTACGCGTACACACACCGATAGTGAATGTCATCGAGCGACCAACCTCCTCCATGGCAGTGGTTAGTTGGCGGGATGCAACGCACTGTCGCTACGGCGCCCAAGTTTGGACGTTGGTGACGGCACGAGAACCTGGCGTGTGCGCACTTAGTGGCCAGCCGATCCGACACGCCGAGCTGGTTTTCCTACCGCAACGCTCGCGTACGCCGGCGCTGAATGCAAGAGCTATGATCCTGGCAACTGCAATGGATGCCGCTCTTGCTTGGGAAGAAGAGACTTGCTGAGTGCAGCGGTACCCACACCACTGTGATAGTTGCTCATTCGAGTTGCGGTATGGGTTGCGAAAAATGCGTTCCAAAGCGATTGACGCGTCGATGAATTCGCAATGCAGTTCTTATACGAGCTTATGCGCAGCACGCAAAAGCGTCGTGCGATGATGCCGGTGATCACTTTCGGCGTTCGCTGCGTCGACCTACTTTGAGTAGTCGCCCCATACCTTCATATTATTCCTCGCTCAGCGGCTCGGAACTAACCTAAACCTGAAGCCAGGTCGACTACGTAAATACGACATCGCGACAGCGAGAAAACTAATCTGAAAGGGTATGTGCCACCCAATCAATAATCGCCTGCTATTAGGCGCGGCAGGTCTGCTCGGCCTGTGTGTATTCGCAATTGATGCCTTCACACCGCTGGATTTCGCCATTGCGGTCGTCTACGTTGTGGTCATCCTGCTAGTGGCACTGACGGGATGGATCCGTGCCACAAGAATTGCAGCCGGCGCTTCGATCCTACTAACTGTGGTGGCCTATGCCACCTCGGACAATACAGACCTGGACCATGGCCAGCTCGCCAGGTTTGTCTTTTCCCTGCTGGCAATAGGCACAACCACGTTGCTCGCTCTAAGGAACCTCGCTGATATGGCACTGCGCCGTCGCACTGAGGCTGCTCTCGCTCGCAGCGAAGCGTTCCTCGCGGAAGCCCAACGACTTAGCAAGACTGGGAGTATTGCGATGAGTCTGCCTGCGAACGCGCTGACATGGTCGGACGAGGCATTCCGTATCATGGGCTATTCGCGAGACGTGACGCCTCATATCAGCCTGGTGCTGGCGAGGGTACACCCGGACGATATTCCCGATGTGCAGCGCGTACATGCGACCATGCTGGCGGGAATAGAGAGTGTGGACGTTCGACACCGACTGCTGCTTCCCGACGGCACAGTCAAGTACGTGCACCTCGTTGCACGCTTGAGTGCGTCTCAGGGCGGGCAATATGAATATATAGGTTCACTGGTAGACACCACTGAAGCGACAGAAACTGAACTGGCTCTGCATCGAACTATGGCAGAACTGGAACAAGTAGCGCGGGTGACCACGCTCGGACAGATGGCCGCTTCAATTGCCCACGAGGTTACGCAACCAATGGCCGCCATCGTTACCTGCGGGAACTCAGCCCTTCGCTGGCTCGATCGCGATGTACCGGACACCGTTGAGGCCATAGAGTGCATCGACCAAGTGATTCGTGACGCTAGCCGTGCGAGCGACATCGTCCACCAGATCCGTGCCATGACGCAGAAATCGGAACCCAAGTACGTCGATATCGACGTCGACCACTTGATAACTGCCTCGCTAGAGCTAGTTCGGCGCGAATTGCAAAGCCATCATGTCACCGCCGAGCTTGACCTTGAAGCCTCCTCGGAACAGGTGAACGGCGATTGGACCCAGTTGCAGCAAGTCCTAGTGAACCTCATGGTGAACGCCGCGCAAGCAATGTCTCAGACGGCTGGACTACGTCGGCTGACACTGTCTAGTCGAATCATGCCGGGGAATACTGTAGTGCTCGCGGTCAGCGATACAGGACCGGGAGTTCCAGAGAAAGACAGAGGCCGATTATTCAACGCGTTCTACACAACCAAGCCAGACGGCATGGGAATGGGACTATCCATATGTCGTAACATCGTTGAATCTCACGGCGGTAGCATCTCGGTTGAATCTTCGCCGGAAGGCGGAGCCAAGATGACAATCCGCTTACCGCAAAGCATGCCTGAGAGCGAGTTGGAAGCTGCTTGACACGTCAAACGCAGGCATTCTGTGAAACTTCAAATGCCTGCCCAACTTGCTGTGATTAACGCCATCCCACAACTGACGGCGCAGACCCCTAGCCACGCTATCGCGACCGCCATCTTCACATTGCTGGCGGCTGAGCCTGACGCTCGGCCGCCGAAATCGCTGGTTGCTATCATGCCGGCGTGTTGCCCGGAGGAGCCGATACGCCTGTCAGATCCATGCCGACCTGGATGAATCGACCTTGGTCAGCGGGCGACACATCAAAGCGCGCGCCTTGGGTGTAGACGTCACGCGGTTGGTCGATGCGGTACTGCTGATGCGAATGCGTTGCCGGCTGCTTGCCGGTTTCGGCAGCGTTCGCCATGCCTGTACCCAGGGCGCTTACAACTGCGACGCCGCATGCCACGAGGACGGGGA